>OCVQ010000122.1_pt1 | contig 67942 bp, 64 predicted proteins | sample 1539061 | NCBI WGS metagenome assembly OCVQ01 (sample SAMEA3355526, study PRJEB22509) | marine metagenome | biome: marine; feature: river plume; material: water | place: USA | collected 2010-08-08 | depth 0.5 m | reverse complement strand
GGGATGCAAGTTTCAACCAAATCACTCAGTGCCGCACAAATTCTGATTTGTGGTGCCGCTATTGTCACGTTGTCCATGGGCATCCGGCACGGCTTTGGGCTTTGGCTACAGCCCATCACGCAAGCCCAAGATTGGAGCCGCGAGACTTACTCGCTGGCTATAGCGATCCAAAACATCTCTTGGGGTTTCTTCGGTATCTTCGCGGGTATGGTGGCCGATCGGTTTGGCGCGTTCAGAGTGATCATGGCTGGCGCGGTGCTCTACGGCCTCGGCTTGTGGGGCATGGCGACAGCTGACACGCCGTTCCTGTTTGCGCTCAGCGCCGGGATCTTGATCGGAGCCGCACAGGCTGGCACCACCTATGCGGTCATATACGGTGTGATCGGACGCAACATCGCCGCAGATAAGCGGTCATGGGCCATGGGTGTCGCGGCGGCGGCAGGCTCGTTTGGTCAATTCTTGATGGTGCCGGTCGAAGGCCAACTGATCTACCATTTCGGCTGGCAAAACGCCTTGGTGATTTTGTCAGTAGCGGTGTTGTTGATCGTGCCGCTGGCGTATGGTTTGCGTGAATCATCGTTTGCGAATGGGCAAGCACCCGTGCGGGAGCAAACGATCCTGCAGGCATTGCGCGAGGCCGCGCGGTACCCGAGCTTTCAGTGGCTGATGGCGGGCTACTTCGTCTGTGGCTTCCAAGTCGTATTCATTGGCGTCCACATGCCGAGTTATCTTCGTGATAACGACTTCCCGCCCCATGTGGCTAGCTATGCCTTGGCGCTGATCGGTTTATTCAACGTAGCCGGGACCTATGCGGCGGGTGTGTTGGGTCAGCGTCTGGCTAAACGCAAAATCTTAGCTGCCATCTATCTAAGCCGCGCTGTTGTGATTACTGTCTTTTTGGCAGCCCCTCTTACCCCCACGAGCGTCTACATTTTTTCAGCCGTAATGGGCGTGTTGTGGCTTTCGACCGTACCGCCGACCAACGCGATCGTGGCAGGTATTTTCGGCGTGCAACACCTCAGCATGCTCGGTGGCTTCGTGTTCTTCTCGCATCAAGTTGGCAGCTTCCTTGGCGTTTGGCTCGGTGGCGTTTTGTATGACGCCACGGGTAATTACGATGTGGTGTGGGGCATCGCCATCGCTTTGGGAATTGCCGCAGCGCTATTAAACTTACCCATTAACGAATCATCGATCAACCGTGCGCCCAAACGCGTACCATCCCCCCAACTGTCATGAGCATGTCCCACACCACAACATCAGCAACGCCCGCGTTCACACGCTGGGTGCAGCCGCTGGTGTGGGTCATCGCCGCATCGGCCTTGGCCGGCGTATTTGCCCTGTACCAAAACCCTCAGCTGATGGTGACGATCGCCGACCAGCTCTGGAGTTGCTTCTAAATTGACACCACAACAACACGGCTGGGGCGCCTGTTCACCGTGGGTTTTACGGTGGTCGCATCTGGTTCGGCCCGCTGGACGCGTGCTTGACATCGCCTGCGGTGCGGGCCGACACAGCCTTTACTTTGCCGCACAGGGTCACGAAGTTACGGCAGTCGACCGCGATGAGACGGCACTCGCTGCATTGCGGGCGCGCGATGCGGACGACGCCTCCAAAGCGGGTGCCATCCACACCGTGGTGGCGGATTTGGAAAACGAGCCTTGGCCCTTCAGCCAGTCATTTGACGCTATCGTAATGACCAACTACCTGTGGCGCCCGCTGTGGCCATTGCTACAAGGGGCACTTCGCCCAGGCGGCGTCCTAATCATGGAAACTTTCGCTTTGGGCCAAGAGACGATTGGCAAGCCCAGTCGCCCCGCATTTTTGCTCGCCCCTGGCGAGTCCCTGCAACTGGCAGGCTCACTGCGCATCGTCGCGTTTGAGGATGGCTTTGAGCCCCCCTCTGACACCTATTCCGCGGGTCGCTTTGTACAAAGACTGGTAGCCACAACGGCTGAGACACCGCCACCGGCACTGGGTAGAATGTCTGTTTAACCTAACACCCTTTAAGTTGATCCCATGCAAATGATTAAAGGCAGCATCGTTGCACTCATTACCCCCATGCGCCCCGATGGGGCCGTTGACTACGACGGCCTGCGCAAGCTGATCGACTGGCACATCGCTGAGGGCACCAGCTGCATTGGCGCGGTCGGGACCACGGGCGAATCACCGACCGTCAGCGTTGAAGAGCATTGCGAAATCATTCGTGTATCGGTTGAGCAAGCGGCGGGACGGGTGCCTATCATGGCGGGCTGCGGCGCTAACTCGACGGCTGAAGCCATTGAGCTGGCCAAATACGCCAAGGCAGTTGGCGCAGATTGCCAGCTGCAGGTCGTCCCCTACTACAACAAGCCCACCCAAGAAGGCATATATCAACATTTCAAAGCGATCGCTGAGGCGGTGGACTTGCCAGTCGTGCTGTACAACGTCCCCGGTCGCACAGTGGCGGACATGGCGCACGACACCGTGATGCGTTTGGCACAAGTGCCTGGCATTGTGGGTATCAAAGAAGCAACTGGCGACATCGCCCGCGCACTGCACCTGATTAAAGATGCGCCCAAGGACTTCGCCATTTATTCGGGCGACGACCCAACGGCCGTCGCGCTCATTTTGTTGGGTGGTCATGGCAACATCAGCGTCACAGCGAACGTGGCCCCCAAAGCCATGAGCGAGATTTGCGCTGCTGCATTGGCCGGTGACGCCAAAACCGCAGCGGCCAAGCAACTGGCTCTGATGCCGCTGCACAAAGCCCTGTTCATTGAGGCCAATCCCATCCCTGTCAAGTGGGCCGCCGCACGAATGGGCCTGTGTCAGCCAGGTCTACGCCTACCCCTGACGCCACTGTCTGATAGCTGCCATGCAACAGTTGAAGCCGCCATGAAGACCTGCGGTCTGATCTAAGCGCGCGTTGTCGCATCACACTCTTGAATTGAATCAATGACTCTACATTCCAAAAGCCCCAACCAACGTCGCATCAGCCGTGTGGTGTTGTCTGCCGCTGCGTTACTCGCTTTATCAGGCTGCTCTGCGCTTGATAGCGACAAGATCGACTACAAAACCAGCAAACGCGGAAATAGCCTTGAGGTACCACCCGACCTGACCCAAATCGCCAACGACGGTGCATTCCAATCATCAGGCACCGTTCAGGCCTCCGCTTTCAACGCGCGCGTCGGCAAGGTCGATGCCCCCGCTGCGGCAAATGCTGTAGGCGACGTTCGTATCGAGCGCGCCGGAAACCAGCGGTGGCTGGTCGTCAAGCGTGCCCCAGAGCAGCTTTGGGACGACCTCGAGACGTTCTGGCAAGACAGCGGCTTTTTGCTTAACGTCAACCGCCGAGACATCGGCATCATGGAAACCGACTGGGCAGAAAACCGTGCCAAACTCCCGTCGGACTTCATCCGCGAGTCGCTGGGGAAACTGCTCGACACACTCTACTCGACTGGCGAACTTGACAAGTTTCGGACCCGCATCGAGCGCAGTGGCGCTGGCGAAACAGAAATTTACATCTCTCATCGCGGAATGATCGAGGTCTACACGGGCGGCGCAAACCAAGAGACCCGTTGGCAACCGCGCCCCGCTGACCCCGAGCTCGAGAATGAATTTCTCCGCCGTGTGATGCTGCGCCTTGGCGCATCAGACACAGAGGCCGCTCAGGCAGTGGCTAAAACGGTGGCATTACCCAAAGCGACCGTTCAAGCCAATGGTGAGAACGTCACCTTGCAACTGACCGATTCGCAAGAACGGGCTTGGCGTCGCTTGGGCTTGGCGCTCGACCGCACAGGCTTTACGGTTGAAGACCGTGACCGATCCAAAGGTGTGTACTTCGTCCGCTACGTTGATGAGGGCGACAACAAAGAAGATCCAGGGTTCTTCTCCAAGTTGTTTGGTAAGAAGAAAGCCGATGCGGTCGCCTTGCAATACCAAATCGTATTGACCAACCAAGGTGCAAACAATGTGGTGCGCGTGCTGGATGCAGCAGGCAAGCCGGTGAGTGGCCAATTGGCCAACCGCATGCTCAGCCTTTTGGCGGCAGATTTAAAGTAAATCGGCCTCTAACCAGCCTGCCTCGTACCACTCCGAGACCAAGGCCTGTGCGTCCGCACTCAAGGACGCCAGGCCTTTTGCATGAATAGCACCTGTATTCGCCAACGCCTGCAACTGCTCAAAGTCATGACCTGCCGCAAGGTAGCTTTCACCGTTGATGAAGAGATGGTTGGCATCGTACAGAAGCTTTGATTTAACGCTCACGCGTAATGGCACCGTGACTGAAAACGGCATCTCTGGTGCCTCAAACCAGACCCCAGGTTTTGGCTCCGTCATGACTTCGCCGAGCGCGCAAGCCAACGCCATGGGATCTGCAGTCAACCGTTGCACGGCCTCAGCAGTAAAGCGCAACAGGCCTTCTGGCATCAATGCGGGTGTTTCCGTGGCGGGTTGATCGGGGTCGTTATAGAGGGTGTCATCCTCAAATATCTCCCCCATTCGCACCAAGACCTCATTGGCTAAACCCGCGCGTGCTGGCGCTCGGAAACCGATCGATGCGGTCATGCAATCCGCACCTTCAGCCACGCCGTCGTGTGCCCACTTGGGCGGCAGATACAACATGTCGCCGGGCTCGAGTACGTGCGTCTCGGTCGGTTCAAAGCGGGCCAGTATCTTTAGAGGTAAGTCGGGTACCAGCGACAAATCCGTCTGGGGGCCGATTTGCCAACGGCGCCGGCCTGAGAGCTGTAATAAAAATACGTCGTAACTGTCGAAATGTGGGCCAACGCCACCACCGGGGGATGCCCAGGAAACCATCAAGTCATCCAAGCGCGCATCGGGTAAAAACCGAAAGGACGCCAGCAAGGCCGCAGCGTCGAGGTGGTGTTGCTCGACACCCTGCACCAGCAATGTCCAAGCGTCGGCCTTTAAGCTGCCCAACTTGCGAGCAGAAAACGGACCTTGGCTCAGCGACCATGATTCGCCTTTGCGCGCGATGACTCGCGACTCAACCTCGGCTTGCCCTGCCAAATGAAACATCGCTTTTTGTGACAAACCAAGACGGCTCACATCCATTGCGCCCTTGATCAACAATGGGCGCTTCTGCCAGTGACTCGCCATGAATTCACGGGGGCTTAGGTTAGCGAGGAGCGCGAGAGGTTGGTCAAGATCGTGTGGCATTTGTGCAGTGTGCTGGTGGCGACGCGCCGGGTTCATGGGACAATTGTCCTATGAAAATCACCGAACAATGTGTCGTTGGGCTGAGCTGGACACTGAAAGATACGCTTGGCGAGATCCTCGATGAGACGCCTGAGCCGATTGAATTTTTGGTGGGTGGCGACGACCTGCTCCCCAAGCTGCAAGATGCCCTGATGGGTAAAACCGTCGGTGCACGGGTGGAACTGCAGATCGAACCCGAAGATGCATTCGGTGACTACAACGAGACCTTGGTTTTTCTGGAGTCTCGAAAACTGTTCCCCGAAAACATCGAAGAAGGCATGGTTTTCGAAGGCCTACCTGCAGGTTGCAACACCGAAGCACCCAAAAACCAATTGTTTTTTGTCTCTGATATCTATCCCGAGCATGTCGTGCTAGACGGCAACCACCCACTTGCGGGCATCGCCATTCGCATCCACGCCAAAATCGAGAGTATTCGTGAGGCGACCGTGAGCGAAATCGGTGCGGGCACGCTGGGTACCGGTTTTCTCAAGCTGGCGGAACCGCCCGCGGCCACGCCGCACTTGCACGGCCCGGACTCCAATCACCTGCACTGATGCCGCGCTATTCGGCTATTGGCGTCCTGTAGACCCATAGCCGCCCGTGGCACGCTGGCTCACGTCGGCAAACTCGTTCACCACATTAAAGGACGCTTGCACCACAGGCACGATGACCAGCTGCGCAATACGCTCCATCGGCTCAATCGTGAAGGCCACATCGGTGCGGTTCCAGGCACTGACCATCAGCTGCCCTTGGTAATCGCTGTCAATCAGACCGACCAAGTTTCCGAGCACAATGCCATGCTTGTGGCCCATGCCCGAACGCGGCAGGATCATCGCTGCGTAATGGGGGTCTGCAAGGTATAAGGCCATCCCCGTGGGAACCAATTGCCAGGCGTTAGGCGCCAGGGTCAGCGGCTCCGTGAGGCAGGCTCGTAGGTCGAGACCTGCACTCCCGGGGGTTGCGTAGGCGGGCATCGCCTCGCGCAAGCGCTCATCGAGGATCTTGATATCAACTTGCATCTGCGTGCCCCAGACCCTTAATTAGCAGGCTTACTGTCTTGCCCCATGTCGAGGTTCGGCTCGGGCGCGACGTCTTGATTGTCCAAATTGGGCAACTGCAAATCACCGCCGGCATCACCACCCGGCAGCTCAAGCGCTGGCGCACCGTAATCGACCGTGTCTATTTCCAAAAGGTTCTCAACTTGATCCGCACTCAAGCGTTTGACCTTGGTGATACCGCCAGAGACCAATTCGGGGTTGATCATGATGACCGCGACCATGATCAATTGGAGCACGATGAAGGCGATAGAACCCTTGTAGATCTGGCCTGTCGTGACCGCAGGAATGGTCTTCTTGGTGATGACATCCACATAGTCATGACGCGCCGCAACGCTACGCAAGTAGAACAGTGCGAAGCCGAACGGTGGCGTCAGGAAGGATGTCTGCATGTTCATTGCCAAAATGATGCCGAACCAAATGAGGTCGATACCCATCTTCTCGGCCACCGGCGCCAGCATCGGGATCACGATGAAGGCGATCTCGAAGAAGTCAATGAACATACCCAGTGTGAAAACAAGGAAGTTCACAAAAATCAGGAAGCCCAGTGTGCCACCTGGCAGCTTCGAGAACAGGTGCTCCACCCAAATGTGGCCATCGGCTGCATTGAAGGTGAAGCTGAAAACCGTCGAGCCGATCAAGATGAACATCACGAAGATGGACAAGCGTGTTGTGCTTTCGAGCGCACCCTTGAGCACTTTCAAACTCAAGCGACCTCGGCTCATAGCCATCAGGAACGCGCCGGCGGCGCCCATCGCGCCACCCTCGGTCGGTGTCGCGATACCCAAGAAGATGGTTCCCAACACCAAGAAGATCAACACCAAAGGTGGGATCAGCACAAAAGTCACCTGCTCGGTCAGACGAGACAAAAGGCCCATGCGCGTGACGCGGTTAACCATGGCCAATGCCAAGGCCAAGATGCTTGCCATTGCCACTGACATGATGAACACCTCGTCGGCGGGCGACGGTGTCGACCGACCCGTCATGTACTGCATGAACGACTCGTGGATTTGCGACCAGACATAGCCTGCAACCGAACACAACAACATCAAAAACAGCAGGGACCAATGACCGGTGCTACCGTTCTTTTCGGTGTAGATGCGGGCTTCCTGCGGCAAGGCAGGCACCCACTTCGGCTTAATCATGGCGACCGCTGCGATGAAGAGCAGGTAGAGGCCAATCAACATCAAACCGGGAATGAGCGCGCCCTGATACATGTCACCGACGGAGCGACCCAACTGGTCAGCCAACACGATCAAAACCAGCGAAGGTGGCAGCGCTTGCGCCAACGTCCCTGACGCAGTGATGGTGCCTGTAGCGATGGTTCGGTTGTAGCCGTAACGCAGCATGATCGGCAGCGAAATAAGGCCCATCGAAATCACCGCCGCAGCGACCACACCCGTAGTGGCAGCGAGCAACGCCCCCACCAGCACCACTGCAACTGCCAAACCGCCGCGAACCGGACCAAACACTTGCGCAACGGTCTCGAGCAGTTCTTCGGCCATGCGGCTGCGCTCAAGAATAATACCCATCAAAGTAAAGAAGGGAATGGCTAACAGCGTCTCGTTGCCCATGATGCCGGCAACACGCAGTGGCAGGGCTTGGAACAGGACGTCAGGAATGAGCCCCAACTCCATACCCAAAAAACCGTATGCAAGACCCGTCGCTGCCAGCGAAAAGGCAACCGGGAAACCCATCATCAAAAAGACCAGCAGGCCTACAAAGAGAACGGGGACAAAATTAACTTGTAAAAATTCAACCATATTGATTCCCCTTACGCTTAGGTCGCGATCGGGTCTACCTCTTTGTGTGCCAAAACATCGGGACCATCGAAATACAAGAATTCAATGCGCTTGATCAACTCGGACAGTCCCTGGAGTGCCAACAACGCGAACCCCACGACGATGAATGCATACAGAGGCCAGCGGATCAAGCCACCGGGGTTAAAGGAGGTCTCGCCCGAGTTGTAGGCTTGCATCAGTACCGGCCAGGCCAAGGTAAACATCAGGTAACACAAGGGGAAAAGGAAAACAATAATGCCAATCACGTCCACCCAGTTTCGTCCACGAGCGTTGAATTTATTGGCTAAGAAATCGATTCGCACATGGACATTTTGCAAAAAAGCGTAGCCTGCACCCAGCGTGAACACAGCAGCGAACAAATACCACTGGATTTCCAACAGTGCGTTGGAACCGATACCGAAGGAGTAACGCGCCAGCGCGTTACCGGCACTGATCAGGGTTGAGGCCAAGATCATCCAGATCGAAACTTGACCCACGAAGATATTGAGTTCATCAATGAGTCGACTGAGCAGACGTAAGAATTTCATAGGGGCAGACTCGCTTCAATTTCACTGGGCGCCATCATAAAGCGATTTGTTCAGACGCTTCGGGACAAAATTTTCAAGTGCTTTGAATTAAATAAAAGACAAAACCCCGCAGATGCGGGGTTTTGAGCACACTCAACGCGGCGTAACTTACAGATTCTTGATCTGTGACTGCATGAAGCGGTCAAAAGTACTTTCCGTGAGTTGGAACCACTGGTTCTGGTCTTTGCGGAACTGGCGGTAGTCCGCGTAGATCTTCTTCCACTGCGGGCTGGTGCTGTTCAATTCCTCGTAGGACTTCATCGCTTCCGTAAAGGCAGTTTGCATCACATCACGCGGCATTGCACGCACCTTGGTACCCGTCGCGAGCAATTCCTTGAGCGCTTTGGGGTTCAGGGTGTCGTACTTGGCCTGCATGTCGACCAATGCGAACGTGGCAGCTGCCTGAACGATGGCTTGGTACTCTTTTGACAGCTTACCGAATGCCGCTTTGTTAATGAAGACATCCAACTCGGGACCGCCTTCCCACCAGCCGGGGTAATAGTAGTAGGGCGCGACTTTGTTGAAGCCGAGCTTTTGGTCATCGTACGGACCAACCCACTCTGCCGCGTCGATCGTGCCTTTTTCCAGCGCTTGGTAGATTTCGCCACCAGGCACGTTCAAGGGCTGACCACCGATCTTGCCGAAGATGGTGCCGCCGAAGCCACCCAAACGCATCTTCAAGCCTTTGATATCCGCCATGCTCTTGATTTCCTTGCGGTACCAGCCACCCATTTGGGCACCGGTGTTACCAGCAGGGAAGTTGACGATGTTGTAGTCGTCGTAGAAATCACGCATCAGCTTGCCGCCGTTACCTTGGAACATCCAAGCATTGCGCTGGCGGCTGTTCATACCAAACGGAATCGCGCAACCCAATGCGAACGCGGGGTCCTTACCGAAGAAGTAGTAAGGCGCAGTATGAGCGACTTCAACTGTACCTTGTTGCACGCCATCGACCACACCAAAGGCAGGCATCAACTCGCCACCGGCGTGGACGGAGATCTGGAACTTGCCCCCGGTCATGTCGCTGACTTTTTGCGCGAACACTTCCGCGCCGCCGTAGATGGTGTCCAACGCTTTGGGGAAGCTGGATGCGAGGCGCCAGCGAATGGTTTCTTGGGCGTGCACGATTGCAGGCGCTGCGCCGGCAGCAAGCACACCAGCCATACCTGCGTTTTTGATGAGGGAACGACGATCCATATCGATTGACTCCGTTTATTTTGAAAAATGTTGACGGCTTTGGATCAGCAAAACCGCCGCGAGACTAAGACTAGTCAAGGGTCATTGTAGGGAACACTTGACACAATTTTTCCACGGGTTTTCCCTTGTAGAACCCCCGCTTGGTCAAGGGACATGGCTTGATATCACCGCCCAGTAGGCCTTTGCGGGCTTTTGAAAATCAGTCAAACCCTTCTTGAAAAAATCAATAAAAACGCGATTCGACTGCAGATTGAATGCCAGCGGGGCTCAGGCCAACGTTCGCCAGTAGTTTTACGGGGTCTCCGTGCTCGATGAACACATCGGGCAAACCCAAGGTCAAAACGGGGTGCGGTTGCTGCTTGCACTGGAGATAGGCAGCGACCGCCTCACCCGCGCCACCGGCTATGGCGCCCTCTTCGAGGGTCACGATCGCCTCGTGCGAGCTCAAAATCTCATCAATCAAGGCCTCGTCCAGCGGCTTGGCCCAGCGCATGTTGACCAAGGTCATGTCGAGCGCATCCGCCGCAGGCTTCGCCGCTTGCAGCAAAGTGCCAAAGGCCAAAACGGCCACACGCTTGCCTGTACGTACGATCTCGCCCTTACCGTATGGGAGTCTCACAAGGTCTTTGCCCGCCTCGATGCCCGTGCCACTGCCACGGGGATAGCGCACGGCCACAGGATGATCGCGTTCATAGGCGGTACTCAGCAACTGACGACACTCCCGCTCGTCAGCCGGACAGGCAATGGCCATGTTGGGGACGCAACGCAGAAAGGGAATGTCGTAAGCGCCCGCATGGGTTGCACCGTCGGCGCCAACCAGCCCCGCACGGTCAAGCGCAAACACAACCGGTAGGTTCTGCAGCGCGACATCGTGAATCAGCTGGTCGTAAGCCCGTTGCAAAAAGGTGGAGTAGATGGCAACCACAGGTTTCATGCCGTCGCACGCCATACCGGCTGCAAACGTGACCGCGTGTTGCTCGGCGATACCGACGTCGAAGTAGCGCTTGGGAAAACGCTCAGCGAAGGTCACCATACCCGAGCCCTCGCGCATAGCGGGTGTGATGCCAACCAGCCGGGGATCGGCTGCTGCCATGTCACACAACCAGTCACCGAACACGGCTGAGAAGGTGGGCTTAGCCGGTGTACTGGATTTCTGAATCCCCACGGCGGGATCAAACTTGCCTGGGCCGTGGTACAGCACCGGGTCGGCCTCTGCGAGCTTGTAGCCTTGCCCCTTTTTTGTCACCACATGCAGGAATTGCGGTCCGGGCAAATGCTTCAGGTTTTCGAGGGTGGGGATGAGCGAGTCGAGGTCATGACCGTCGATGGGGCCGATGTAATTGAAGCCAAACTTTTCAAACAGCGTGGCGGGCACGACCATACCCTTGGCACTCTCCTCTATCCGCTTTGCCAATTCAAACAGCGGTGGCGCGTTCTTCAGAACGCGCTTACCCACGTCTTTGGCTGTCGAGTAAAACTGGCCACTCATCAGCTGCGCCAGGTAACGGTTGAGCGCACCAACGGGCGGTGAAATGGACATGTCGTTGTCATTCAAGATGACCAACAATTTGCCGTCCTCCACTCCCGCGCAGTTCATTGCCTCAAAGGCCATACCAGCGGTCAAAGCGCCGTCGCCAATCACAGCGATGCTGTGCCGCTCTGAGCCCTGCAATTTCGCCGCGACCGCCATGCCCAATGCCGCGGAAATAGACGTTGACGAGTGCGCCGTGCCGAAAGCATCAAAGGGACTTTCGGCGCGCACCGGAAAGCCACTGATGCCGCCCAACTGCCGCAAGGTGGTCATGCGGTCACGGCGGCCGGTCAGAATTTTGTGCGGATAAGTTTGGTGTCCCACATCCCAAACGATGCGATCCTCAGGGGTGTTGAACACGTAGTGCAACGCCACCGTCAATTCGACGGTGCCCAGATTTGAGCCAAGGTGACCACCCGTCTTCGAGACGCTGTCGAGCACAAACTGGCGGACCTCTTTTGCCACCTGGGGCAATTGGTCTCGGGATAGACGACGCAGGTCAGCTGGACTATCGATTGAACGCAACAAATCAGACATCAAAATCTTTCTATCAACCTTCTGCGGGGATTAGTGGGTGCGAGCCACGACGTGGTGCGCGAGCGCACGCAGGGCTTCAGCATCACCCAAGTCGGCATCTTGCAACGCGGCAACCGCGTCTTTAATGAGCTCGTTGGCATAGGTCTTCGCCGCGGCCAACCCCATCAGTGCCACGAACGTGGGTTTATTGTCGGCGGCATCCTTGCCCGCTGTCTTGCCAAGCGTCGCCGTATCGACCGTGACATCCAACACATCATCGACGACTTGGAACGCCAAACCTACCTTCTGACCATAAACAGTCAACGCGGCCTCTTGCGCCGGCTGAATGGCACCACACAAACCGCCCATGGCGACCGCCGCACGCAACAGTGCACCGGTCTTCAAGGCGTGCATGCGCTCCAACGCGGGTTGGTCGAGGGTGTGCCCAACACTGGCAAGGTCAATCGCCTGACCACCGGCCATACCCAAAGCGCCAGCGGCAACCGCCAAGCGCTTTACCCAACCCAATCGCCAGCTGGCAGGAATATCGGCATCGCCGCTCAAAAGACAATCAAATGCCTGCGCCTGCAGGGCGTCACCCGCCAACAGCGCCTGCGCCTCGCCGAACTGCACATGGACGGTGGGCTTTCCGCGGCGCAACACATCGTTGTCCATGCAGGGCATGTCATCATGAACCAGCGAGTAGGCGTGAATAAACTCAATCGCGCAGCCCGCGCGCAAGGCCGCTTCACGAACCATGGGGCTCAGAGATTCGAAGGGTTGGCGGTTAACCGCCTCACAGGCAGCAATCGCCAGCAGGGGCCGCAGGCGTTTACCGCCACCCGTGACGCTGTATTGCATCGCCTCACCCAGGGGCTCAGGGGCGCCCACAGGTAACCATTGGTCCAGCGCCAGGTCAACCTCGTCAATGCGACGGGCCGTCCAGGTTGCGAGGTCAAAGGGCTTGGTCGCGCTCACGCGTCGCGCTCCCACGCTTTGGCCTGCTCACCTTCCATCACTTTGACTTGGGCTTCAATGGCATCCAATTGGGCGCGGCAGTAGGTCAACAACTCAGCACCCCGTTGGTAATGGACCAGCAGCTGGTCCAGCGGCAACTGCCCCGACTCAAGCATCTCGGTCAACGACTCCAGCTCGGCAACCGCGGCCTCGTAGCTCTGGGGCGGCTGGGTCTCAGGGGTGTTCTTTTTGGGCATGGCACTCAGGGTGTTGGCTTTGGAATGTCCATTTTAGAGGGCAATCTTGCAACAATCTGAGTCTGGGGAATTACCGCACGGTTCCCTCGGAAACTTTCCTCGGCTACAATTTTGGGTTGCCCCGCAAATTTAGGAGTTTGCCGCACCCGTTGGCATTCATTTCGTGTAGCGATACACCTTCCCTGCCCCTTCATAGGGGGAGTCTATAGGTCAGGATCATCATGTCTGATTTAAGTCTTCAACTGCAGCAGGCCAAGAGTCAACTCTCGGTTTCTACGTATTTTGATGAAGCGCTCTTCAAGCGCGAGATGGAAACCATCTTTCAGTCCGGTCCACGCTACGTGGGGCACCGGCTGGCGGTCCCCGAACGTGGTGATTATTTCAGCCTGGCACATGAGGGGCACGGACGCGCCCTGGTGCATGGCGCCAATGGTATCGAGCTCCTTTCGAATGTCTGTCGCCACCGCCAAGCGGTGATGCTGAACGGGCGCGGCAACCTGTCGGCGACGCAACCCGGTAGCGCCGGCGGTAACATCGTGTGCCCCCTGCACCGCTGGACCTACAACGACCAAGGCAATTTGTTGGGTGCACCGCACTTCTCCAAAGACCCCTGCCTCAACCTCAATCAGTACAAACTGCGCGAGTGGAACGGCCTGTTATTCGAAGACAACGGACGGGACATCGCCGGTGACCTACAGCAACTGGGTCCACGCAGTGCCCTGAATTTCGATGGCTTCGTGCTCGATCACGTTGAGATGCACGAATGCAACTACAACTGGAAGACGTTCATCGAGGTCTACCTTGAGGACTACCACGTCGAACCCTTCCACCCCGGCTTGGGTAACTTCGTCACTTGTGATGATCTGAAATGGGAATTCGGCCGCGACTACTCGGTGCAGACCGTCGGTATCACCAACCTGCGAAAAAGCGGCAGCGCCGCCTACGCCCGTTGGCATGATGTCTTAATGGCCTACAACCAAGGCGAGTTGCCCGCTTATGGGGCCATCTGGCTGACCTACTATCCCCACATCATGATCGAGTGGTATCCCCACGTCTTAACCGTGTCGACGCTGTACCCCCTCTCGCCCGAACGCACCATGAATGTGGTGGAATTCTTCTATCCGGAGGAAATCGTTGCCTTCGAGCGCGAGTTTGTCGAAGCGCAGCGCGAGGCCTACATGGAAACGGCGGTCGAAGATGACGAGATCGCAGAGCGTATGGACGCCGGGCGCCGCGCCCTGATGCAACGGGGCGATAACGAAGTCGGCCCCTACCAGAGCCCCATGGAGGACGGCATGCAGCACTTCCATGAGTGGTACCGCCGGACCCTCGACTTATCCGATCACGCGTAACCTGAGCGGGCAGGCGTGCCCGCACCCCTCATGTCCGCTCCTAAACAAGCCCTTTGGATGCTGCTCGCAGCATTCCTGTTCGCGACCATGGGGGTCTTCGTCAAGTTTGCCTCGGCCTATGTCCACAGCTTCGAGATTGTGATGGTACGGGGACTTATTGGTGTTGTGGCCCTTGCTTGGTGGTACCGCAAAAGTGGTTGGGCGTTTTACCGCACGCAATTGCCGGGTATGCACCTGTGGCGCAACGTGGTCGGCGTGACGTCGCTGTGTTGCTGGTTTTACGCGATCGGCGAAATCCCCTTGGCCACTGCCATGACCCTGCAATATATGAGCAGCGTGTGGATGGCCGTTTTCCTGTTTGCCGGCGCTCTGATCTTCCAACAGCAACGCGCTGCAATGCGCCAGCAAGGCCCTTTGTTTGCCAGCATCCTCCTGGGGTTTGTTGGTGTCGCCCTGTTGCTTCGCCCCACGTTTTCAGCCGATCAAGGCTTTGCTGCTGTCATCGGCTTGCTGTCTGGGATCATCTCCGCCTTCGCCTACCTCCAAGTCGCCGCGCTCGCCCGAGCGGGTGAACCGGACGCGCGGGTGGTGTTCTATTTCTCACTTGGCGCCGCCCTCTCTGGTCTGGGCGGCACGTTTGCAGTGGGTTTCAGCCCCCTCAATTGGGTCGCCATTGGCTGGCTCATACCCGTGGGGCTGTTAGCGGTGTTGGGGCAGATTTGCCTCACCCGCGCTTATGCATCAGGCGCCACATTGCTGGTTGCAAATCTGCAGTATTCAGGCATCATTTTCGCTAGTGCCTACAGCGTATGGCTGTTTGCGGAGGTGTTGCCATGGGTCAGTTGGTTGGGCATGGGTCTCATCATCGCCGGCGGAATTTGGGCTACCCTGCTGCGTCGCAGCGGCGCCATGGTCACCCCCAAAACGCCCCCCCAAAATGTGGCGTCTCAGCCATCGTCAAAACCATAGTGGAGGTCTTTATGCACCCGTTCATCATCCAAGCCGACACGCTCCTGAAAATGCAGGCTGCGGGCGAACCCGTCGTGGTACTCGATTGCAGCTTTGACCTCATGAACCCGGCTACTGTGGACGACACGTTTTCAGCGACCCATATCGCAGGCGCGGTATTTGCCAATCTTGACCGTGACCTGAGCGCGCATGACCCCGAGAGCGCCATCAATGGCGGCCGCCACCCCCTGCCACGACGAGAGGACTTCGCACAAACCATGGGTAATTGGGGGATTGAACCCACGACCCAAGTGGTGGTCTATGACCGTAATGGTCAAACTTTTTGCGGTCGCGCATGGTGGATGATGAAGTGGTGTGGGCATGAAGCGGTTGCCATCCTCGATGGTGGCATGGCGGCATGGCAAGCGGTAGGTGGTGCTATGGCGTCGGGTGTTGCGCCACAAGTGCCGGCAAAGTCCGCCTACCCACTGGCCGCCCCGTTGGTCGCTGTGACAGAGCTCGACACCGTGTGGCGTCACCTCGACAGCGATCAGACCATTGTGGATGCGCGGGCGCCTGCGCGGTATCGCGGCGACGTTGAGCCCCTCGACCCCATTGCTGGCCATATTCCTGGCGCCCTTAATATGCCCTTTAGCGAAAACTTTGATGCGGATGGCCGCTTCAAGTCCCGCGACAGCTTGAGGCAGATGTGGCTGAAGCTGCTGGGTGACTGCAACCACGCGCACGTCGTGATGCACTGCGGCAGTGGCGTCAGCGCAGTCCCCAACGTGGTCTCAATGGCATTGGCGGGGTTACCAACACCCACGCTTTACGCCGGAAGCTGGAGTGAGTGGAGCCGGCATCCCGACACACCAAAAACCAAAGAGGTTTAGTGTGCGCCGCCGTGCGCCAACTCGCCCACAACAAACACCACGCCAATGCCCAGCAGCAGCCACATCAACTGCGCGCCCGACTCGCGCAGACTGGCTTGACGCTGCAATTGCGGAATCAAGTCCGCCAGCGCGACGTAAATGAAGCTGCTGGCAGCCACCACCAAGAAATACGGCAGGTACTGACCGAATTGCGCCAGTAAAAAATAACCGCACAGTCCGCCCAGCGCCGTCACTGTGCCAGCCAAAGACACTTTGATCAACGCCCCTCGGGTATCGCCTCGGCTGCTCTGTAACACCACCAAGTCCCCCATGTGGTGCGGCACCTCGTGCGCCAAAACTGCCAAAGAAGCCAACAAACCCAAACGCCAATCAGCGATGAACGCAGAGGCAATCAGAATACCGTCACCAAAGGCGTGAATGCTGTCGCCGATCAAGACGGCCCAACCGCCCGAGGGCAGCCGCCCATCCGCATGATGGTGATGACCATGGTGGTTGTGGTGGCTGTGCTGATGTGAACCCTGGTGAGCCTGTGCTGTGGCGGCTGCCATTTTGTCGGCATCCAATAGATCCATGCCGTGCTCACCATGCTCGTGACCGTGGTGATAAAGCTCCGCTTTATCGAGAATGAAGAAGAACACCACGCCCGCTAGCAGCAGTGCAAATAACAGGTGGGGGGTCACGCCGGCCTCAAGGGACTCGGGTAGCAGCTGCAGCAAGGCGGTGGCAAGCAACGCGCCTGCGGCAAAGCTCAACATGTGCTTGGTCAGGCGAGCCATGATGCCAAAGCTCAACAAGGCCGCAACCCATACGCTGCCAACCCCGGCCACCACCGTGCCGGTCAGAATCCAAAGAAGTACCATCTAAAACTTTAAAAGTGGGGTGCGCCGCAGGGACGCACCCGGTCGCGGTTATGCCACGCCGTTTTGTTTAAACCAGGCTAAACACTGCGTCCAGCCGTCTTTCGCGGCCTCAGCTCGGTAGCTGGGGCGGTAGTCGGCGTGGAATGCGTGCGGAGCGCCATCGTAAACGATAAAGCGGCTCGCCTGCGAAGCGGCATTGCCCTTCGCACCCGCTAATTTTTGCTTCATCTGCTCAACGGTGTCCTGGGGGATACCGCGATCATCACCACCGTACAAACCCAAAACAGGCCCATTGAGGGCACCCGCAATATCAACCGGCTGCTTGGGTGTTCGCTCGGATGTGTCACCAACCAAGCGGCCGTACCATGCCACACCTGCCTTGATCTTGGGTTGGTGCGCGGCGTACAGCCAGGTCTGACGACCACCCCAACAAAAGCCCGTCACACCCAACCGATTCAGGTCGCCGCCATTGGCACCCGCCCATGCGACCACTGCGTCGAGGTCTTGCATGACCTGCGCATCGGGCACCTTGTTGATCACCTCTTTCATGAGGTCAGCCATGACCGCGTAGCCTTGTGCATCCCCTTGGCGAATGAACAACTCGGGCGCCAAAGCCATGTAACCCAGCTTGGCAAAACGGCGGGTGATGTCCGCGATATGCTCGTGGACGCCAAAGATCTCTGACAGCACAAGCACCACAGGGAACGGCCCGTTACCCTTTGGCATGCTGCGGTAAACCGGCACGGCAAACCCGTTTACATCGACACTAATTTCCCCCTCTACCAGCCCAGAACCAGACGTGCTGATGGCGGCATGCGACAACTCAGGAATCACCGATGCGGCGTAGCCCACACCCAGCGTTGCAATCATGGCTTTTCTCCGGTTCAGGGTGGCCTCACCACCATTTAACAAAGACTTCGCATCGGATACGTTATCGGCATAGGGGTTTGACATGGTTTTCCTCGTTTGGTTAAAAAAGAACGCGCCCAAAAGTTTGCCATTAAACCGATCAGTGCGCTTGTTCCCAGTTATTACCCACGCCCACTTCGGCCAACAACGGGACGCGCAGGGTTGCCACGGACGCCATCAGGTCGGGTACCACCTCGCGCACCCAATCGATCTGATCAGCTGGTAACTCAAACACCAATTCATCGTGCACCTGCATGATCATGAGCACGCCGTTTTGAACTGTATCCAGCATCGCCTGAACTTTCAACATACTCATCTTGATCAGATCGGCGGCGGTTCCCTGCATGGGCGCATTGATGGCCGCCCGCTCGGCTCCTGCCCGCCGTGGACCGTTTGGTGAGTTGATCTCGGGAAGATACAAACGCCGACCAAAAACCGTCTCAACGTAGCCCTGAGCTTTTGCTTGGTCACGGGTGTTATCCATGTATTGCCGCACGCCAGGATAGCGGGCGAAATAGGTTTGGATGTAGTTTTTCGCGGCGGTGTTATCAATTCCTAAATTACGCGCCAGCCCGAACGCGCTCATGCCGTAAATCAGGCCGAAATTGATCACCTTTGCATATCGCCGCTGTTCACTGCTCACTTGGTCTACACCGACGTTGAATATCTCAGCTGCCGTGGCACGGTGTACGTCCAACCCTTCTTGGAAGGCGCGAATCAGCGCCGCGTCCTCACTCAGATGGGCCATGATGCGCAACTCGATTTGAGAGTAATCGGCGCTCGCGATCAGCCGCCCCTCGGGGGCAACAAAGGCCTCACGGACGCGACGCCCCTCTGCGGTTCGGATCGGAATATTTTGAAGGTTCGGGTCATTGCTCGACAAACGCCCGGTCACGGCCACCGCCTGCGCGTAGTGGGTGTGCACGCGTCCCGTTCGGGGGTCTGCCAGACCAGCCAGTTTGTCGGTGTAGGTGCTCTTTAGCTTGGCCAGCCCGCGATGCTCGAGGATGCGCGCTGGTAACGGGTAGTCAGCGGCGAGTTTCTCAAGCACTTCTTCATCGGTGCTGGGCGCGCCACTGGCCGTCTTTTTCACCACCGGCAGTCCCAATTGATTGAAGAAAATATCACCGATCTGTTTGGGCGATGCCAAGTTGAACGGCTTGCCAGCTAATGCGTGGGCTTCGGTCTCCAGAGCCAAAATACGCTGGCCTAATTCATGGCTCTGCTTGGACAGCGTTGGCGCATCGATGCGAACGCCATTGCGTTCGATGCGGAACAAGGCCTCACTACTCTCGATCTCCAGCTCGTAAATACGCATCAAACCGGGTACCGCTTGTATGCGCGGCCACAGGGCGAGATGCACATCGAGACACTGGTCAGCATCCTCGCAGGCGTACTGCGTGACCTGCGCGATGTCCACCTGCGCAATGCTGATTTGATTGACCCCTTTGCCGCACAGGTCCTCGTAAGTCAGGCCTTTGCGACCCACGTGCCGCTCCGCCAAGCTTTCAAGACCGTGCGGTCGATGGACCTCCAAAACATAACTTTGCAGCATGGTGTCGTGGCGATAACCTTTCACCTCAATGCCATGGTTGGCAAACACGTGCCGATCGTATTTCACGTGTTGGCCCAACTTGGCATGGGTGGGGTCCTCAAGCCAAGGCCGCAAGGCGGACAACACGTCAGTGAGCGGGAGTTGATCGGGTGCCCCGGGGTACACGTGGCCCACCGGAATGTAGGCCGCCTCGCCGGGCTGGATGCTCAGGCTGATACCCACCAATTGCGCCTGTAAGGGATTCAAAGCGGTGGTCTCGGTATCAAGAGCCACCAAATCAGCGGCCATGCAACGCGTTACCCATTGCTGCAAGCTCGCGTGGTCGAGCACCGTGGTGTATTGCACATCGCCAGTCACGGCCGACGTCACGGCGATGGGGGATTCCTCGGCGGGCGCCGGTGCAAATAAATCGCCTGAACGACCGGAAGTCCGCGCGGCCGCTGGGGGAGCGGTGCCCTTATTGATCAAGCTCTTGAAACCCATGCGCTCGTAGAACGCCATCAGGGCCGCGTCATCGGGTACTTGCTTGCGTACGCCCTCCACATCTGGCCATGAAGGTAGCTCTGTACTGAGGTCGCAATCGGTGCGCATGGTCACGAGAGCGCGCCCTTTGGGCAACCAAGCCACCGCGTCGCGTAAATTTTGGCCAGCCACCCCTTTAATCTCATCGGCATGCGCCAGCAAGTTTTCCAGCGAGCCGTATTCCACCAACCATTTGGCCGCTGTCTTCGGGCCGACTTTCGCAACACCGGGTACGTTATCCACCGTGTCACCGACCAACGTCTGATAGTCGATCATCAAGTCGGGGGGAACCCCAAACTCGGCCGTCACGCCGGCTACATCGCGACGCTTGCCATTCATCGTGTCGACCACTGTGATGCGCGCATCCACCAACTGGCTCAAGTCTTTGTCACCGCTTGAAATGATGACTTCAAAACCCTGGGCGGCAGCGGTTTTGGCCAAGGTCGCGATGACATCATCCGCTTCGACACCCGGCACCATCAGCAGTGGCCACCCCATCAGTTTGACGATCTCATGAACTGGCTCAATTTGGGCCCGCAAGTCGTCGGGCATGGGTGACCGGTTGGCTTTGTAATCCGGGTACAAGTCATCCCGAAAGGTCTTTCCCGGCGCATCAAATACACACACAGCATGGTCGCTGGCAATCTCACGACTGAGTGACTGCATCATATTGATCATCCCGCGTACAGCGCCTGTGGGTGCACTTTGAGGGTCATTTCGATCAACGCGCAGATCCGGCATGGCATGAAAAGCGCGGTACAGATAACTCGAGCCATCGACCAGGACAAGGGTTTTTTCGGATTTGGATGTCGTCATAGTTCACATTATGCGCAAGCCCTACAATGGCGAATGCAGCTTCGGCTGTTTTTTGCATTTTTATCGTTTGCACATTTTTTATGGCCGTTTACACCGACGTTTCTGATGCCGAAGCCCAAACGCTCGTGGCCGCGCTACAGCTGGGCCAGCTCACCGCGCTAGAAGGCATCAGCGGCGGTATTGAGAACAGCAATTTCTTCATGACGGTCGCCACTGAGGCGCAAACCGAAACCTACGTGCTGACCCTGTTTGAGCGGCTCAACCACGAACAACTGCCCTACTACCTGCGGCTGATGCAACACCTCGCGGGCAAAGGCTTGGCCGTCCCCGCGCCGGTTGCGAACGCGGACGGCGAAATTCTGCACACGGTCGCAGGTAAGCCAGCTGCTGTGGTGAGTAAGCTCAGCGGTAAGAGCCAATTGGCTCCTACCGCACACCATTGCCAAGCGTTGGGCGACACCCTTGCTCGCATGCATTTGGCGGGTGCTGACTTCGCCATGCAACAACCCAACCTGCGCGCGCTGGATTGGTGGAACGACACCGTCCCGGAGATCTTGCCGCACCTGACCCCAGCGCAAGCAGCCATGCTGGGACAAGAACTGGCCTTCCAAAACCACACCCAACAACAGCCCGCCTATGCGGCATTACCGGCGGGACCGGTGCACGCTGACCTGTTCCGCGACAACGCCATGTTCGACGGGGATACGCTCACGGGTGTCTTCGACTTCTACTTTGCCGGTAACGACCGCTGGCTGTTTGACCTGTGCGTGTGCTTGAACGATTGGTGCACCGATCTTTCAACAGGTCAGTGGGATGATGCGCGCTTATCGGCTATGTTGACGGCTTACCAAACGGTACGCCCCCTCACAGCGGCAGAGCGCGCCCTGATTAACCCTATGCTTCGTGCGGCTGCACTGCGGTTCTGGATTTCCCGTTTGTGGGACTATTACCTCCCACGTGAAGCCAGCTTGCTGACGCCACACGACCCAACCCACTTTGAGCGCATCATCACGCAGCGACGACTGCACCCCGTTTACCTATGAAACTTAATCTTGTGACGCCCCGAACCGGTGCCCAGTGGGTCCGTGAAGGGGTTCGTGTTTTTTTCAAGCAACCATTAGCGCTGGGTGGCCTGTTTTTCCTGTTCATGGGTATCTTATCGGTCGTCACCATGGTCCCTGTGATCGGCGGCGCACTGGCCCTGATCGTGTTGCCGGCTGCCACCTTGGGGCTGATGCAAGCGGCTGCACTCGCCCTTGCCGGGACGTTCCCGATGCCCAAAGTTTTGTTCTCGGCATTCATGCACGGTAAAGCCAAGAGCCAAGCCATGTTGCACTTAGGGGCGCTCTACGCGGTGGCGTTCTTGTTGCTGATCGGTGCGACGGTGGTGATGGACGGCGGCTCGTTTGCCAAGGTCTACTTATTCGGGGAGCCCATCACCCAGGAAATGATTGACTCCGATGGCTTTTACCAAGCCATGTGGGTGGGTACGTTGCTTTATTTCCCACTCGGTGCGATGTTTTGGCACGCACCCGCCCTGGTTTTTTGGCATGACGTGCCGCCAGCGAAAAGCATGTTTTTCAGCCTTGCTGCGTGCTGGAAAAACAAGGGGGCGATGCTGATTTACATGGCCAGCTGGTTTGTCCTGTTCTCGATGGTTAGCTTGGTGGTCGTCACGGTGGTGTCGGGCTTGGGCGGGCCTGGCATGATCGCCGCGCTGGTGGCTCCGCTGGGCATGTTGCTGGCGGCCATGTTTTTCGCCTCGATTTACCTGACCTACCGCGACAGCTTCGCGATCGAGCACCGGGTCGATACCCAGGCCTAATCGACCACCGTGAGCTTGGCCACACTGAGGGCCAGCCACTTGGTGCCGTGACGCGGGAAGTTCACCTGCGCACGCGCGTCATTACCCTGCCCTTCCACCGCCAGCACACGTCCCTCTCCAAACTTGGCGTGGAAAACCCCTACCCCGGTTCGAATCCCCGCAGCGGCCTCACCGCGGGAGGTGGGCTCGGGTGAGGCCGTCACGGCATCCCCATGCCAGGCGGGTGACCAAGCGGGTGCGGGCTGGCGCGGCCCACGGGCGAAACCACCCGATGACATCGGGCTCGCGAACTGACTGCGTGGCGGCGACAACCACTTCAGCGTGTTTTCGGGCAACTCATCGAAGAATCGACTGCGAATGTTGTAACGCGTCTGCCCGTGCAACATCCGCGTTTGCGCATGCGTGAGGTACAAACGTTTGCGGGCGCGGGTGATGGCAACGTACATGAGGCGACGCTCCTCTTCCAAGCCATCGAAATCCGCTAAGGCACGCTCATTCGGGAAGAGGCCCTCCTCCAAACCCGTGATGAAAACCACATCAAACTCCAAGCCCTTGGAAGCGTGCACCGTCATCAACTGCACCGCATCTTGTCCGGTCGAGGCCTGGTTATCACCCGCCTCAAGCGCAGCGTGAGTCAGGAACGCAGCCAACGGCGACAGGACTTCACCGGTCTCGGCATCCGGTGGCGGCACCCCAACACTGGGGCGCTCGGTTGCCAATGCCTCAAACGGCAAGCTGTCATCAAACGCCGTCTCGGGCGCTGCAAAATGGGTATCGAGGTGCGCATTGAGCGCCTGCAACTCGGCGTTGATGCGCACATCATCCTCGGGCAGCGCAACGGCCTCTTTGCCAAAGCCCTCTTGCGTCACAAAACTTTCGGCGGCGTTGACCAATTCACCCAAGTTTTCGACCCGGTCCTGGCCCTCGCGCTCGGTTTCGTAATGCGTCACCAGCCCCGATTGGTCAATCACCATCTCGATGATGTCGCGCAAATTTTTACCAACCGACTGCTCACGCATGACGTCGATCTTCGCGACAAAGGCCCGCAAATTGGTGCCTGCTTTACCGGCAACAGCATCCACCGCGTCAGACAACGCACAGCCGTGGCTGGCTGCGGCATCCTGCAGCTGCTCGATACTGCGTGCCCCAATGCCACGGGGCGGGAAGTTCACCACACGCAGGAAACTGGTGTCATCGCGGGGATTTTCAATCAGGCGGAGATAGGCCAACGCGTTTTTGATTTCGGCGCGTTCAAAAAATCGCAAACCACCGTAGACCCGATACGGGATGCTGTTGTTGAACAACCCCGTCTCAATCACCCGACTCTGCGCGTTACTGCGGTAGAGAATGGCCATCTCCTGACGCGGCGTCCCGTCACGAACCAGTTGCTTGATTTCATCCATCAACCAATCCGCTTCGGCGTAGTCTGAAGGCGCCTCCATGGCTCGCACCAATTCGCCCTCGCCCGCCTCGGTGCGCAGGTTCTTTCCTAAGCGTTGGCGGTTGTGGCTGATCAGCGTGTTGGCGGTATCCAAGATGTTGCTGCAGCTGCGGTAGTTGTGCTCCAACTTGATTTGGTGCTTGACACCAAACTCCCGCACAAAATCGGCCATGTTGCCCACACGTGCGCCACGGAAGGCGTAAATGCTTTGGTCATCATCGCCCACAGCCAACATGGCGTTGTCACCGCCGGCAAGCAGCTTTAACCACTCGTATTGCAGGCGGTTGGTATCCTGAAACTCATCGACCAACAGATGCCGGAATCGACGCTGGTAGTGCGCACGCACCGCCGCGTTATCCCGTAACAGCTCGTAGCTGCGCAAAATCAACTCACCAAAATCAACGACGCCCTCGCGTTGGCACTGGGCTTCATAGAGCTCGTAAATCTCCACTTTTTTGCGGGTGTCGGGGTCGCGAACCTCAATATCGCCGGGTCGCAAACCATCTTCCTTGGCACCCGCCACAAACCAAACCAACTCCTTCGGTGGGAAGCGTTCGGCGTCAATCTTGTACTGCTTACACAGCCGCTTCATGGCGGACAGCTGGTCTTGCGAGTCGAGTATTTGAAACGTCTGCGGCAGCCCGACCAACTGTGCGTGGGCGCGCAAAAATCGATTGCACAACCCATGGAATGTGCCGATCCACATGCCGCGCACGTTAACGGGCAGCTGGGCACTCAGGCGCGCCATCATCTCTTTGGCGGCCTTGTTGGTAAACGTCACGGCCAAAATACCGCCGGGGCTCACTTGCCCGGTTTCCAGCAACCAGGCAATCCGGGTGGTCAACACCCGGGTTTTGCCAGAGCCCGCACCCGCCAAGATCAAAGCATGCTCGTTGGGCAGAGTGACCGCTTGGGCCTGTTCGGGATTCAGTGACGATAAAAGCGACATCCGCCCATTGTAGAAAGCTCTTTCATCGATTTTGGTTTTCTTTTGGTTCTCCGCGCCGGGGAAAATTCGGTAAAATCAGTCACCGGGCCCAAGTTTTTTGACGTCCGGTTTTTTTATGGCCGGTCGACAAACCAAGTGCTCTGCGCACGCCGCAACCTGCGGTTCGTTGTGTGCGCATCCTTTTTGTCAGTTTTAGGAACTTGGGAACCAGCCATGGAAATTTTTGATTACGACAATGTTTTGCTCTTGCCACGTAAATGCCGCGTGGAAAGCCGCTCAGAATGCGATGCCAGCGTCCAGCTGGGTGAGCGCACCTTCCGAATCCCCGTTGTACCCGCCAACATGAAGACCGTGGTCAACGAATCGATCTGCGAGTGGATGGCCAAAAACGGCTATTTCTATGTGATGCATCGGTTCGATCTCGACAACGTGGCGTTTGTGCGCGAGATGCACAGTAAGGGCGTGTTTGCCTCCATCTCGTTAGGCGTAAAAGCCCCTGACTACGCCACCGTCGATCAGCTTAAGTCTGCAGGCCTCACGCCGGAATACATCACGATCGACATCGCCCACGGCCATGCTGACAGCGTGAAAAAGATGATCGGTTACCTCAAAGAGCACTTACCGAAATCGTTTGTGATCGCGGGCAACGTGGGCACCCCAGAGGCCGTGATCGACCTCGAAAACTGGGGCGCTGATGCCACCAAAGTGGGCATTGGCCCCGGCAAGGTGTGCATCACCAAACTGAAAACAGGCTTTGGTACGGGCGGCTGGCAGTTGTCGGCGCTCAAGTGGTGCGCCCGTGTAGCGACCAAACCCATCATCGCCGACGGCGGTATCCGCGAGCACGGCGATGTCGCCAAGAGTATCCGCTTTGGTGCGTCCATGGTGATGATTGGCTCCATGTTGGCGGGCCACGAGGAAAGCCCGGGCGCTACCGTCGAGGTCGATGGCAAGCTGTTTAAAGAGTATTACGGTTCAGCCAGCGACTTCAACAAAGGCGAGTACAAGCACGTTGAGGGCAAGCGGATTTTGGAGCCTGTCAAAGGCCAATTGGCCGACACCTTGATCGAGATGGAGCAAGATATCCAGAGCTCGATCTCGTACGCTGGCGGCACCAAGCTGCTGGATATACGCCGCGTGAACTACGTTATCTTGGGCGGCGACAACGCCGGCGAACACCTGCTGATGTAAGCGCACAGGCTGCGTCAGCGCCCGCGCCTTGTTAGGCCTTGGCGCTGACAGCCTTCACTTCGTCGGCGGTCAACCAGCGCCATTGCCCCTCGGGCAAATCAGCCAAGGTGAGACTGCCGATTCGGCTGCGATGTAGCCCTTCAACCCGGTTGCTCACCGCAGCCAACATCCGCTTCACTTGGTGATACTTGCCCTGGGTCAGCGTCAGTCGCAGGGTGTGTGTGCCTGTTTGTTCGGCGGCATGCGCAGAGACTGGTTTGGGGTCGTCATCCAGAACCACGCCAGCGACCAGCCGGCTGATTTGATCGGCATCAATCGGATGCTTGGTGGTCACCTCGTACACCTTGGGGACGTGGTGTTTAGGCGATGTCAGGCGATGAATGAACTTACCGTCGTCCGACAAAATCAAAAGACCCGTGGTGTCTTGATCAAGACGCCCAACAGCCTGCACGCCCGCCGCGGCACCGCCGCCCCGCTGACGCAACGGCCCTGGTAGCAAGGTATAGATGCTGGGGTACAAACTGGCCTTTTGCGAGCACTCCGTACCCGCCGGCTTATGCAGCATCAGGTAGGCCTGTTCGTGGTACGGCCACCTCTCACCTTGCACCGTAAAGTGCAGGTTGTCGGTTTCAACCCATTCGGCATCGTCAGTCACCGTGATGCCTTGGTGAGCGACTAAGCCCTGCTGGATCAACCCCAAGCAAACACGGCGGGTGCCAAAACCCTGCGAAAACAACACATCTTGCCAACGTTTTTCACTCATGTCCCTATTGTCGCTCGATAAATAAGTGCCCCCCATTTTTCCGACCATTTATCACGGCAGAATAGAGCCCCATGATTCGTCGTATCGCCCAATCACTTCCCACTCGGGAAAGCATCCAAACCAATCGCTGGTTACGCTGGATGGGCCCCGCATTGACGCATCCTCGGTTGTGGCACATGAGCCGCAAAGGCATCGCCGCGGGACTCGCACTGGGTCTGTTTTTTGGATTGCTCGTGCCCATTGCACAGATACCACTGGCGGCGACCGCGGCCGTGGTGTTGCGAGCGAACCTGCCCGTTGCTATTGGTAGCACCTTGGTAACCAACCCAGTGACTTTTGGTCCGGTTTACTTCGGTGCCTACAAGTTAGGCGATTGGTTGTTGCACCGTGGCGATGCGCCGGAACGCGCGCCCGAGGTGCTGGAAGCCCGCTTGCAGCAATTGCATGAAACCTCAGCGACGCCCTCAGACGTCACCAGCATTGGCGACCACATTCGCAACATCTGGGGCCGGATCACAGCACTGGGCAAACCACTGATCTTGGGACTGGCGATTTTGGCCACCGCCGCAGGCATTGCGGTCTACCTACTCACCACTTGGGTGTGGGCGGCTGTGATTTGGTTGAAAAGGCGGCGTCGATTACGCGAACGCCGCCAAACCATCAGATAAGCGGAACGCCCGTCTTGCTCTGAATAAACTCGCGGGTCACGCCATCAGCCAAAGCCACCAGCTTCAGACCCTCTGGGGTGACGTCCATCACGCCCAAGTCGGTGATGATGCGGTCCACAACACCGACACCGGTTAGTGGCAAGGTGCACTCGGGCAGGATCTTGAGATCCTCGGTCCCGTCTTTTTTACGTGCGACGTGCTCCATCAAAATGATCACGCGTTTCACGCCAGCCACCAAGTCCATGGCGCCGCCCATGCCTTTAACCATCTTCCCGGGAATCATCCAGTTGGCCAGATCCCCCTTGGCGCTGACCTGCATCGCGCCCAGAATGCTGAGGTTGATCTTGCCACCACGGATCATGGCAAAGCTGTCGTGGCTGCCAAAGATGCTCGAACCGGGGATGGTGGTGACGGTCTGCTTACCGGCATTGATCAGGTCTGCATCTACCGTCTCTTCGGTGGGGAAAGGGCCAATACCCAACATACCGTTTTCGGACTGCAGCCACACCTCGATGTCATTTGGCACGTGGTTCGCCACCAGGGTCGGTATACCGATACCCAGATTCACGTAAAAACCGTCTTCTAATTCCGCCGCCGCGCGGGCAGCCATTTGATCTTGTGTCCAGCTCATGGTGGTGTACTCCTTAGGCTTTTTCGGTGAGGGTGCGGCGCTCGATGCGCTTTTCGGGGGTCGCGTTGACCACGATACGGTGGACGTAGATGCCTGGCAGGTGCACCGCATCTGGCTCAATGGCCCCCACCTCGACCACCTCCTCAACCTCGACCACGCAAACGCGTCCAGCCATAGCCACAGCAGGATTGAAGTTGCGCGCGGTCAAACGGAATTGCAAGTTGCCAGAGCGGTCAGCACGCCAGGCCTTGACCAACGCCACATCGGGCACCAAACTGCGCTCCATGACGTAAATCTCGCCATCAAACTCGCGTGTCTCCTTGCCCTCGGCAACCATGGTTCCTACGCCAGTCTTGGTGAAAAACGCAGGAATACCTGCACCCCCCGCGCGCAGCTTTTCTGCCAACGTCCCTTGGGGTGTGAACTCCAGCTCCAACTCACCCGCGAGGTACTGGCGTTCGAACTCTTTGTTCTCGCCCACGTAGCTCGAAATCATTTTTTTGATCTGACGGGTTTCGAGCAACTTGCCCAACCCGAAACCATCGACCCCCGCGTTATTTGAAATCACGGACAGGTTTTGAACACCACTGTCACGCAGCGCGTCGATCAGTGCCTCTGGAATGCCACACAAACCAAAGCCACCAACGGCCATCAACTGGTTATCAGCGACCACACCTTTAAGTGCCTCTGCGGCACTGGGAAATACCTTGTTCACAAGCGAACTCCTCGAAGGAAACAGGAAAAATTTAAGAACTCACAACACCCTATACGATACTACGTATCTGACTACGTAGAATTGCCTAATGCAGAACCCTAGCCTTAACGCCAGTCAAACTGCCATCGACTACCGCGTCGCTTTCGAAGCCGCGCCCGTGGGTATGGCGCTGTCGCGCAGTCGAACGATTGTGGACTGCAACCAAGCCTTGTGCCAAATGTTTCGCACTGATAGATCCGTTTTGATCGGGCAGACCTTTGAGCAGCTGTACCCCAGCGCTGACGAGTTCAAACGCACAGGGGAGCGAATCGCACCCCTGTTGAATCAAAACGGCACCTACAGCGATAACCGAATCATGCGCCGCATTGGTGGCATCCCTACAGGCGAGACCTTTTGGTGTCATGTCATGGGACGGGCTTTGGTTGCCAACGACCCGCACGCCGCCGGCATCTGGTGCTTTGAGGACCTTAGCGCACAGCGCCCCGTGCACGACGTGCTGACGCCGCGAGAACGCGAAGTGGCGGCTCTGCTAATGCAGGGACTGACCTCAAAGGCGATCGGCAAAACGCTTGCCATCAGTCCACGTACCGTGGAAATTTATAGGGCCAAATTAATGCGTAAATACAGTGCCCGCACCGCTGCCGAATTGGTCAGTAAGCTGGCCATGCGCTGACGCCGGCGGGTGACGTTTGCCAACTTTGGCATACTTGAATCTCGCTTACACCTACCCTTTGGAGCTGTCATGCCCTCATCGACACCGCGTTACCCCGTGCCAGACCTCAACACCCTGCCCGACGACTTGAAGTCGAAAATACTGGAGGTTCAAGAAAAAGCGGGCTTCATTCCAAACGTGTTTTTGGGATTGGCGCGGCGACCCGCCGAGTGGCGTGCGTTTTTTGCCTACCACGACGCCCTGATGCTCAAGGAGGGGGGCAATCTCACCAAGGGTGACCGCGAGATGATCGTCACCACCACCAGCGCCGCGAATCAGTGCTTGTACTGTGTGGTGGCGCACGGTGCCATCTTGCGCATCTACGAAAAGAAACCGCTGGTCGCCGATCAGGTCGCGGTGAACTACCGCAAGGCTGACATCACGCCACGCCAAAAAGCGATGTTGGACTTTGCCATGAAGGTCTGCAACGCGTCGCACACCGTTGACGATGCCGATTTTGAAGCCCTGCACGCCCACGGCTTTGACGATGAAGATGCGTGGGACATCACTGCAATCACCGCCTTTTTTGGACTCTCAAACCGCATGGCAAGCGTCACAGGCATGATGCCCAATGCCGAGTTTTACCTGATGGGACGGGTACCCAAAGCAAAGGCCTAAACCGGCGTCTCACGCCACGATGGTGCGCAACCAATCGGGTAAAGGCGCCGATTTTTGCGCGGGGAAATCCACCCACACCATGGTGGCACCGCCCGAGGTGTAGATGACACCGGGTTCATCAACGCGCTCCAGCGTGCACCATGAGTCAAAGGTGCTGCGTCCCAGATCACTGACAAACAATTTGCCCAGCACATCGCTGGGGTAGGTGAGCTGTTTATGGAAATTGCAAAACGCATTCACGATCACGGGGCCCTCACCCTTGGCATCTGGCGGGCAACCAATCTGGCTCATCCAGTCGATGCGCATGTGTTCAAGGTATTTGAAGTAGACCGTGTTGTTCACGTGGCCCATCGCATCCATGTCCCCCCATCGCACGGGGAACCGTGATTCAAATACCAGTTTCTTCTTTTCGGGTAAGGTTATTCGCATCTAATGCTCTCTCACGATCAATCCGTACAATGCAACTTTTGCATTGCCAGCGCGTTAGATTAAACCCTATTCCTGTCCCATCGCTTTCGCAGTTCCGTCGGAGATCCAGTCATGAGCAGCTACCAAACCCGTCAATCCACCACTGCGGCTTTGATCGAAGCCCATGGCCCACGCGAGTCAATGGACTATGACGTGGTGGTAGTGGGCGGCGGACCCGCTGGTCTGTCCACGGCGATTCGCCTGAAACAACTGGCTGCAGAGAAAGGCACGGAGCTCAACGTGGTCGTCCTTGAGAAGGGCTCAGAGCCGGGCGCCCATATCCTCAGCGGTGCGATCATGGACCCCCGCGCACTCACCGAGCTCTTGCCTGACTGGCAGGCCATGGGCGCGCCATTGAATCAACCCGTCAGCGGCGACGACATCTTGTTTTTGTCAGAAACTGGCGCCAAGCGCACGCCAGACGCATTGATTCCCGGCTGTTTTCATAACGACGGCTGTTACGTGGTCAGCTTGGGCGCTGTTACGAAATGGCTGGGCGAACAAGCCGAAGCATTGGGCGTTGAGATCTTTCCGGGCTTCACTGCAGCGCATGTTCTGTATGACGATGCCGGTGCCGTAACGGGTGTCGCTACCGGCGACATGGGCGTCGGCAAAGACGGCGTGGCAACTGGCGATTTCCAGCTGGGTATGGCGTTGCTCGGCAAATACACGGTCTTCGCCGAGGGCGCACGTGGCCACTTGGGTAAAGAGCTGATCGCACACTACCAACTCGATGCCGGCAAAGACCCTCAGAGCTACGCGCTGGGCGTGAAGGAGTTGTGGGAAATTTCTCCTGAAAAAGCCCAACCAGGCCGTGTGGTACACACCGCCGGTTGGCCCATGGATAACGATACCTACGGCGGTGGTTTCCTCTACCACCTCGAAGGTAACAAGGTCACCTTGGGGTTCGTGACGGGTCTGGATTACAAGAACCCGTGGCTCTCGCCCTTTGAGGAGATGCAGCGTTGGAAAACCCACCCCGCGATCCGGAGCGTCCTGGAGGGCGGTAAGCGCTTGGGCTATGGCGCGCGCGCCATCACGGCCGGCGGTCTGTTGTCGCTCCCGAAAACAGTGTTCCCAGGTGGCGCACTGGTCGGCTGTGACGCAGGCTACCTCAATGCCAGCCGCATCAAGGGTAGCCATGCGGCCATCAAAACCGGCATGTTGTGTGCCGAGGCGGCCTTTGAGGCGATTCAAGCGGGCCGTCAGCAAGACGAACTGAGTGCGTACCCTGCCGCATTCGAGGCTAGCTGGCTGTACCAAGAACTCAACGCATCGCGCAACTTCAAGCAGTGGTTCAAGAAGGGCAACACGGTTGGCACCCTGATGACGGGTATTGAACAGTGGTTGTTACCCAAATTAGGTATCAAGGCGCCACCGTGGACGGTACACCGCAAGGTCGCAGACCACGCCCAACTCCGACCGGCCGCCGAGTGCAGCAAAATTGCGTACCCAAAACCTGACGGTGTCATCACCTTCGACCGTCTCAGCAGTGTATTCATCAGCAATACCAACCACGCGGAGAACCAGCCGGCCCACCTCACCTTGCGTGACGATACCGTGCCAGTGCGGGTCAACTTAGCGACCTATGCCGGCCCCGAGAGCCGGTACTGCCCTGCTGGGGTGTACGAATACGTGCCCGATGAGAGTGGTACTGGGGAGCGGCTGCAAATCAACGCGCAAAACTGCGTTCACTGTAAGACCTGCGATATCAAAGACCCAACCCAAAACATCGTTTGGGTGACGCCAGAGGGCGGCGGTGGTCCGAATTACGCCGGTATGTAAAAACTTTCAAAACGGCTTCCAAAAGCTATAATCTGGTCTTGCCAGGAGAGAGCCCGTGAGGGACACCGAAGGCGCAAGGCTGTGGATCGCCACGGTCTGAACGCTCAGGTACAAAGGACTGGTAACACGTTAAGGGTCGGCGACCACCGACCCCAGGCGTTTCCCCGATGGAGAGAGGCGAATCAGCATCAAAGCGATTCGCCCACCGAAGGCGCAAGCACAAGGCATTTGTGTGAATCGCTCAGGTAAAGCGGACACGGGGCAGAGGAATTGGTGCAAGACTCGTCGCGTCGTGGCGGGCACTTGCGATAACAAACCCTGCTCTGTTCTTGGCCTCAGCCATGTCATCCGAGCAAGCAACCGATGAGAGTCTTGCTGTGACCGCTTCAACCGACAACGCTGTGCCACTGCACACCACCCCACTCAACGATCTTCATGTCTCACTTGGCGCGCGCATGGTCCCTTTTGCGGGCTACAGCATGCCGGTGCAATACCCGCTAGGCGTTCTGGGTGAGCACTTACACACCCGCCAAAAAGCCGGTTTGTTCGATGTCTCCCACATGGGCCAATTGCGACTGGTTGGACCACAATCAGCGGCGGCTTTTGAGTCACTGATGCCGGTCGACGTGGTCGATTTGCCCGTCGGTAAACAGCGCTACGGTCTGCTCCTGAATGAACAAGGGGGCATCATCGACGACCTGATGTTTGTGAACCGCGGCGCCGACTTGTTTGTCATCGTCAACGGCGCATGCAAGGCCGGCGATATCGCCCACATTCAGGCCCACATCGGTCAGCAGTGTGAGGTCATTCCCATGCCCGAGCAGGCCCTGCTTGCATTACAGGGCCCCCAAGCGGTCGACGTGCTGCGTGAACTCAACCCGGGTGTGGACGATTTGGTCTTCATGACGGGCGCGCCCCTCACCTTGGCGGGCATCGATTGTTACGTGACCCGCAGCGGTTACACCGGTGAGGACGGTTTCGAAATTTCAGTCCCCGGTGATCAGGCTACGGCGTTGGCCCAAGCCCTGCTGGCTGACGACCGCACCCAGCCCATCGGCCTAGGCGCGCGCAACTCCTTGCGCTTGGAAGCGGGTCTCTGCCTGTACGGCAACGACATCGATACACAATCCACCCCAATCGAGGCTGGCTTAAATTGGGCCATCCAAAAAGTCAGGCGTACTGGCGGCGCTCGCGCAGGCGGCTTCTTAGGCGCTGATACCGTGTTGGGTCAGTTGGACGGCCATCTCCCCCTGACCCGCCGTCGTGTGGGCTTGCTCGCGACGGAACGCGTGCCTGTGCGCGACCACACTGTTTTACAAAACGAACAAGGCGAGGTCATTGGTGAGGTCACCAGCGGCTTGCTGGCCCCATCCGTCAACCAAGCAATTGCCATGGGCTACGTGCGCATCGATTGCAGCACCATCGGTACAACGGTCAACGCCATGGTCCGCGGTCGCGCCATCCCGATGGTCGTCAGCGCCATGCCCTTCGTGCCCAACGGCTACAAACGTTAATCCCCAGTCCCGCATTTTCAAATCTTTTAAAGGAGCATCCCATGATCAAGTACACCGAAGACCACGAGTGGGTCAAAGTTGAGGGCGACACCGCCACCGTTGGTATCACCGTGCACGCGCAAGATGCGCTGGGCGATGTGGTGTTTGTCGAATTGCCTGAAGTGGGAGCCACCCTGGCACAGAAAGACACAGCCGGTGTGGTTGAGTCAGTCAAGGCCGCGGCCGACGTTTACATGCCCATCAGCGGCGAGGTCACTGAAGTCAATGAAGCCCTGCGCGATGACCCCTCGCTCGCAAACTCTGATCCCTTGGGTGCAGGCTGGTTCTTCAAAGTGAAACTCAGCGACCCCAGCCAATTGGATGCGTTGATGGATGAAACCGCTTACGGTGCTTTCGCGCAATAAGCGCGCGTTCACCTTGCACTGACTTTTTGCCCAACCCCCTTACTGAGCAACCACCATGGCACTGATTGATCTTGAGAACCCCGGCGCTTTTGAACAACGACATACCGGCCCCAACGCTGACCAAGAAGCGCTGATGCTCAGTGCCATTGGCGCTGCCTCCCGCGCGGCGTTATTGGCTGAAATCGTCCCTGCCAGTATTGCCCGCGAGACCCCCATGGCGCTGCCGCCCGCGGTCGGCGAGTCCGAGGCCTTGAAGGAATTACAAGCGATCGCCAGCCAAAACGAAGTCTGTACCTCTTGGATTGGGCAGGGCTATTACGGCACACATACCCCGGGCGTTATCCTGCGCAACATCCTTGAGAATCCCGCCTGGTACACGGCCTACACACCGTATCAGGCCGAGATTTCGCAAGGGCGGATGGAGGCGTTGGTGAACTTCCAAACCATGGTGTGTGACCTGACGGGTATGCCCATTGCCAATGCATCGATGCTCGACGAGGCCACAGCGGCGGCAGAGGCCATGACACTCGCCAAGCGCTCTGTGAAGTCAAAAGGGATGACGATCGTGGTGTCAGGTGAATGCCATCCCCAAACCATCGAGGTCATTCAAACCCGCGCGGCGCCTTTGGGTATGGCCGTCATCGTGCCGCAAACGCCAGCCGATTGGGCGACAGCCCTGGCGCGTACCGATTACTTCGCCGTCGTGTGCCAGTACCCGAGTACGTTTGGACGCATCGATGACATCAGTGCCGATGTCGCGCAAGTCCATGCCAACCAAGCAGCCTTCATCGTGGCGGCCGATCTGTTGGCCCTCACCCTCGTGGTCCCGCCGGGTGAGGTGGGTGCCGACATTGTGGTGGGCACAACGCAGCGCCTCGGGATGCCGATGGGTAATGGTGGTCCACACGCCGCTTACATGGCCTGTCGTGATGAATTGAAGCGATCATTGCCCGGCCGTTTGGTCGGCGTGAGTGTGGACGCACATGGCGCACCCGCTTACCGCCTGGCACTGCAAACTCGTGAGCAACACATTCGCCGTGAAAAAGCCACCTCCAATATTTGCACCGCCCAGGTTCTGCCGGCAGTCGTTGCCAGCATGTACGCGGTCTATCACGGGCCTGTGGGTCTCACGCGCATTGCCAAACGCGTTGCCACCTACACCGCCATTTTGGCGAAGGGCCTGCAGACCCTGGGACACGTTGCGGTCAACGCATCGGCCTTTGATACGCTCACCTACTCGGTGCCGGGGCAAGCTGACGGATTAGTTGAAGCCGCTTACCGCGCAGGGGGCAACTTACGCCGCGTCGATGCCGATACCGTTGCCCTGTCGTTAGATGAAACCACAACTCGCGCCGACCTCGAGACCCTTTGGCGTGCATTCGGCGCATCCGAAAGTAACCTGCCAAGCATCGAGGCGTTGGGGGCCGATGAGCCGACTCTCATTCCTGCCGCATTGCGCCGCCAGAGCGCGTTCCTGACGCATCCCGTTTTCAATGCCCATCACAGCGAAACCGCGATGCTGCGATACATCCGCTCCCTGAGTGATAAGGATTTGGCGTTGGATCGCACCATGATCCCGCTGGGCAGTTGCACCATGAAATTAAATGCGACCAGCGAGATGATTCCCATCACGTGGCCTGAGTTCGCCCACATTCACCCCTTCGCACCCGCCGCGCAACGCGCAGGGTACGCGCAACTCGACGCACAACTGCGTGACTGGCTGTGCCAAGCCACTGGCTATGCCGGTATCAGCTTGCAACCCAACGCGGGCAGCCAAGGTGAGTACGCAGGCTTGTTGGCCATCAAGGCCTACCACCAAGCCAAAGGCGAAACGCAACGTAACGTATGCTTGATCCCCGCAAGTGCCCATGGCACCAACCCAGCCAGTGCGCAGATGGTGGGGATGCAAGTCGTGGTCGTGGCCTGCGACGAGGCGGGTAACGTCGACATGGCCGATTTGGCAGCCAAGTGCGAGAAGCACAGCGCCCACATCGCCGCCATGATGATCACCTACCCCAGCACCCACGGGGTCTTTGAAACGCAGGTCAAAGACTTGTGCGCATTGGTGCATCAGCACGGTGGACGTGTGTACGTCGATGGCGCCAATATGAATGCACTGGTCGGCGTTGCAGCGCCCGGTCAGTTCGGTGGCGATGTGAGCCACCTGAACCTGCACAAAACTTTCTGCATTCCGCATGGCGGCGGTGGCCCGGGTGTCGGCCCGGTTTGCGTTGTGGCGGACTTGGTGCCTTACCTCCCCGGCCATGTCACCGGTGGGTTGCCCGTTACGGGCGGCGACGCTGCGGTGGGTGCCGTCAGTGCCGCGCCGCTTGGTAACGCTGCGGTGTTACCAATCAGCTGGATGTACTGCCGCATGATGGGCGCAGGTGCGCTCAAGCGCGCCACCGAAGTTGCCATCTTGAACGCGAACTACATCAGCGTGCAGCTGCGCGACCACTTCCCAACACTGTATGCCAGCGCGTCGGGACGCGTGGCGCACGAGTGTATTTTGGACTTGCGCCACTTCAAGGAAACCACCGGTATCCAAGCGGAAGACGTGGCCAAGCGCCTCATCGATTACGGTTTCCACGCGCCCACCTTGTCTTTCCCGGTGCCCAACACGCTCATGGTTGAGCCCACCGAAAGCGAGGACTTGCGCGAGCTCGATCGTTTCATCGACGCCATGAAGTCGATTCGCCGTGAAATTGCGCAGGTCGAAGCCGGGGTCTGGCCCAAGGACGATAACCCCTTGGTCAACGCGCCCCATACCGCAGAGACCCTCACACGCGAAAGCTGGGACCATGCCTACAGCCGCGAGACCGCGGCGTACCCGGTCGCCAGTTTGAAACGCGGCAAGTACTGGGTGCCCGTGGGTCGAGTGGACAACGTGTACGGTGACCGGAACCTGTTCTGCAGTTGCGTGCCACTGAGTGCGTACGCCGAGTCCGCAGAAGCCGTGTAAAGTCTCGAGATGCAACTCGAAGACACCCCACCTCAAGCGACCGACCACGCCCGCCGACAGCACTTTGCCAGCGATAACTATGCGGGCATGTGCCCAGAGGCGGCGCACTGGTTTAACGCCGCCAATGGCAGCGGCCATGCGCCCGCCTACGGCGATGACGCGTGGACTACGCGCGTGTCCGATCGCTTGCGCGAGACCTTCGACAAAGACTGTGATATCTACTTTGTCTTCAACGGCACAGCGGCCAACTCGTTGGCACTGGCCAGTTTGTGCCAAAGCTATCACTCCGTCATCTGCACGCCAGTTGCCCATATCGAAACCGATGAGTGCGGCGGCCCCGAGTTCTTCTCGAACGGCTCCAAACTGCTGGTAGCCGACGCGGGTCCAGACGCGGCCGCGTTGGGCAAGCTCACGCCTGCAGCAGTCGAAACCATGGTGCTCAAGCGCAACGACCTGCACTACCCCAAACCCAAGGTGGTATCGATCACGCAATCGACCGAACTCGGTACGGTTTATAGCGTCGAAGAGGTCAAGGCGATCACGGCCATGGCCAAGCAACACCAGCTCAAGGTACACATGGACGGTGCTCGCTTCGCAAATGCGGTGGCGACTTTAGGCTGTCACCCCGCTGATGTGACGTGGCGCGCAGGGGTCGACGTGCTGTGTTTCGGTGGCACTAAAAATGGTTTACCCGTTGGGGAGGCCGTGGTCTTTTTTGACCGCACACTGAGCGAAGACTTCTCCTATCGCGTCAAGCAAGCGGGGCAACTCGCCAGCAAGATGCGCTTCATCTCGGCGCCTTGGTTGGGGATGCTTGAGAGCAACCTGTGGCTCAGCAATGCCCGCCATGCGAATGCCATGGCGCAACGCCTGCGCGAGCAGTTAGCGCTTATTCCCGGGATTAAGTTCTTGGCCCCCACGCAAGCCAATGCGGTGTTTGCGCAACTGCCCAAACTCGCCATCGATCGCCTTCAAGGCGATGGCTGGCGGTTTTACGAATTTATCGCGGGCGGTGGCTGCCGCTTCATGTGTGCATGGGATACCACCGAGGCCTCCGTTGATGCATTTGCGGCGGCTGTTGCCCAAGCCCTCAAGGCAGACTGACGGGTGACCAGCGCTGCAACGCCAATGCGGATTTTGGCGGTTATCCCGCCAATGACCCAGCTCAATACGCCGTATCCGTCAACGGCGTACCTGACGGGCTTTTTGCGCGCACAGGGTGAAGATGCTCATCAGGTCGATCTGGCCCTTGGCCTTATCTGCCGCATCTTCACGTCGGCTGGCTTGCGCGACGTTCGCGACTGTGCATTGGCACTACCCGAGGCAGACCGATCTGCCAGCGTCAATGCTTTTTTAGATTACTTCGATGACCACCAACACGTCATCGAACCCGTCATTCGGTTTTTACAGGGCCATGACGCTACCATTGCCCACCGTATCGCCAATCGAAGCCTGCTACCAGAGGGCCCGCGCTTCGCCGCGTTGGATGTCTATACCGATGACGACGGCGGTGATCCACTGGGCTGGGCTTTTGGCGTGTTGGGTGTGCAAGACCGCGCCAAACACATCGCAGCGTTGTACCTGAACGACCTTGCCGACGTGCTGCGGGACGCAGTTGACCCGCGCTTTGAGTTTGTGCGTTATGCCGAGCAACTGGCCGGTAGTCAGCCAAGTTTTGACCCGCTCGCCAACGCCCTCGCCGCACCGCCCAATTTGTTGGATCAGTATTTGACGCTGCTGACGGAAGCGGCCATCGCGCAGCATCAGCCCCAAGTGGTATTGCTCTCGACACCGTTCCCTGGCTCCGTTTACGCGGCCCTGCGCATTGCACAAACCATCAAACGTATAGCACCCAACACCACCATTTGTTTGGGCGGTGGTTATGTGAATACCGAGTTACGTGAGTTGACCGAGCCGCGCATCTTCGACTTTGTTGACTTCATCACACTGGATGCCGGTGAACGCCCTTTGCTGTGCCTGCTCGAACACCTGCGCGGCAAGCGCGGTCCACAACGGCTGGTGCGCACCTTCACACGCAATGCGGCGGGTGCGGTGCAATACACCAACTGGGCCGAGCCCGATGTGCCATTTGAGTCGGTGGGTACGCCCACGTGGGATGGCCTACCTCTCGATCAGTACCTCAGTGTGCTGGACATGCTCAACCCCATGAACCGCTTATGGAGCGATGGCCGCTGGAACAAGCTCACCATTGCCCACGGGTGCTACTGGAAGAAATGCAGCTTTTGCGACGTCAGCCTCGACTACATCAGCCGCTACGAGCCGGCGAGTGCCGCTGTGCTCGTCGATCGGATCGAGGCCATCGTCCAGGAGACAGGGCAAACGGGCTTTCATTTTGTCGATGAAGCCGCCCCCCCAAAAGCCCTCAAGGCCTTGGCTGAAGAGTTGATTCGCCGTGGCGTCCACATCTCATGGTGGGGCAACATCCGGTTTGAAAAGACCTTCACCCCCGAGCTAGCCGATCTGCTGGCTCAAAGCGGTTGTATCGCCGTGTCGGGTGGGTTGGAGGTGGCGAGCGACCGCCTGCTGCAACTCATGAAAAAAGGCGTGAGCGTCGAACAAGTCGCGCGCGTCACCAAAAGCTTTACCGACGCAGGCGTGCTGGTGCATGCCTACCTGATGTACGGCTTCCCCACGCAAACGGTGCAAGACACGGTCGATGCATTGGAGTATGTGCGACAGTTATTTGAGGCAGGGTGCATTCAGAGTGGATTTTTTCACCGGTTCGCCTGCACGGTTCACTCGCCTGTCGGCCTCAACCCCGAGGCCTATGGCATCACGTTACAGCCACTACCACCGATCACTTTCGCGAAAAACGATATCGGCTTTGATGACCCAACAGGGACCGATCACGCCTTGTTGGGACAAGCGTTGCGCAAAGCCATTTACAACTTCATGCATGGGATTGGCACGGATGCCGATGTGCGCAGTTGGTTCTCTGCCATCGATCCCGACACCCGCTACCCGAAGCCCAAAGTCAAGCGCGATACCATCGCGCGCGCCGTTGGGTTGGTTTAACCAGCGATATCTGGTGTGTCGACGCGCACATCAGCGCATTGCGCGCGATGGGCCAAAGCGTGCTCCATGACCACCAGTGCCAACATGGCCTCGGCAATGGGCGTCGCGCGAATGCCCACACACGGATCGTGTCGGCCCTTGGTGATCACCGAGGTCGCCTGACCCGCTGCATCAATGGTGTCACGTGGCACCAAGATCGAGCTGGTCGGCTTGATGGCGATCGCCACCTCTAAGTCCTGTCCCGTGCTGATGCCGCCCAATACGCCGCCCGCATTGTTACCCACAAAGCCATCAGGACGCAGGCTATCGCCGTGGGTACTACCCCGCTGCGACACGCTGTCAAAACCCGCGCCGATCTCCACGCCTTTTACGGCGTTGATGCCCATCATGGCGTAAGCAATATCGGCATCGAGTTTGTCGAAGAGCGGCTGTCCTAACCCCACAGGCATACCCGTCGCGACAATGCGTAATGCGGCCCCACACGAGTCACCTGACTTGCGCAGCTCGCCCAAAAAATCTTCGAGATAAGTGGTGTCTGCAATGGGTGCAAAAAACGGATTCTGGGAGACGTAGGCCCAATCTTCAAAGCCGATTTTTTGATCCCCAATCTGCGTCATGCAACCCTTGAACTGCACGCCCCACTTGTGAGCCAGCCATTTTTTCGCTACGGCTCCCGCTGCCACCATCGGCGCGGTCAGGCGTGCCGATGAACGCCCGCCACCCCGAGGGTCACGCAGACCGTATTTATGCCAATAGGTGTAATCGGCATGGCCGGGCCGGAATGTTTGAAGGATGTCGCCGTAATCTTTGGATCGTTGATCGGTGTTGCGAATGAGCAAGGCAATGGGCGTGCCCGTGGTGAGCCCTTGGTAAACACCGGACAGGATTTCGACCTGATCTGGTTCGTTACGCTGGGTTACAAACTTGGAGGTACCAGGGCGACGGCGATCGAGGTCGGGCTGAATGTCCGCCTCGCTCAAGGCGAGCCCGGGCGGGCAACCGTCAATCACACAGCCAATGGCTGGGCCGTGGGATTCACCGAAGTTGGTGACTGCGAAGAGGTGTCCGAATGTATTGCCGCTCATGACCACTATTATCGGTCAAGCCGCGGGTCGATTTCACCCAGTGGCCGGTCTCTTAATCGGCGGACTGCTCGGCATCTGCCGGCCAGTCACGAATGTAGGCCTTCAGCATTTTGTTCTCGAAGTTCTGACTGTCCACTACGGCCTTGGCCACGTCATACAGACTGATAACCCCCATCAACATGCGCGAATCCATTACGGGCATGTAGCGGGCATGGCGGTCCAGCATCATGCGGCGCACCTCGTCCAGATCCGTCTCGCCGGTACAGGTCAGTGGCGCATCGTCCATCGCGTTACGAACCGTCGACTGGCCCAGCATCCCGCCGTTGGCAACGACTTTGGCGATCACCTCGCGGAAGGTCAACATCCCCACCAAATCCCCATGGCTCATCACGACCAGCGAACCGATGTCCTTTTCGGCCATCAACTCGACAGCTGATTTGAGATCGCTATCGGGCTCGACGGTGTAAAGCGTGGTGCCCTTGACCCGCAAAATATCACTGACTTTCATGGCGTATCTCCTGTCAAGGTTGGGCCAAGTAACCGCTTGGTTACCCTGCATTTAGGTTCAATATAGCGCAATGTGTGGTTGAAAGTCATCTGCAAGAAGGCGTAAATAAGGGTGATTTCCCTAGGGCTTCCCCCCGGTGTTCACGCAAATGGACGCCCGCTTGCGGTTAAGCTTGATGCTGATTAAATGAACACGCTTGAACTTGGAGATCCTGATGCCCGGCTATTCTGACCCCGGATTCGACACCCTCAGCCTACACGCGGGTGCAGCGCCTGACCCCACCACTGGCGCGCGTGCCGTGCCCATCCACCTGAGCACCTCGTTTGTTTTTGAGTCCGCTGAACACGCGGCATCGTTGTTTAACTTGGAGCGTGCAGGCCACGTCTACAGCCGCATCAGCAACCCGACCAACGCGGTGCTTGAGCAGCGGGTATCCGCACTCGAAGGGGGCATCGGCGCACTGACGACCGCGAGTGGCCAAGCCGCTTTGCATCTGGCCATCGCCACGCTCATGGATGCGGGCTCGCACATTGTCGCCAGTAGCGCGCTGTACGGCGGATCACATAACTTGTTGCACTACACGCTCAGCCGCTTTGGGATCGAGACCACGTTTGTACACCCCGGCGACGTCGACGCGTGGCGCGCTGCGGTGCGCCCCAACACCAAATTGTTTTTCGGCGAAACGGTGGGCAACCCCGGCATGGATGTGCTGGACATCCCCACCATCAGTGCGCTCGCCCATGACAACGATGTGCCATTGATGGTCGATGCCACGCTCACACCACCGTGGCTCATGAAACCCCTCGACCATGGGGCCGATTTGGTGATGCATTCAGCGACCAAATTCCTCAGTGGTCACGGCACCGTCATCGGCGGGGTATTGGTAGACGGGGGCACGTTTGACTGGGCCGCCAGCCCCAAATTCGACAACCTCAGCGCTGCCTACCACGGCTTTCATGACATGGTGTTCAGCGACGAGTCCACAGTGGGCGCCTTCTTGCTGCGTGCCCGCCGCGAGGGCCTGCGCGACTTTGGCGCCTGCATGAGTCCCCATAGCGCGTGGCTGATTTTGCAGGGCATCGAAACCTTGGGCCTGCGCATGCAACGCCACATGCAAAACACCGAGGCGGTCGTGGCATTTTTGGCCACTCACCCCATGGTGGAACGGGTGGGTCATCCTATTTTAGAAAGTCACCCCAGCCACGCAATGGCGAAAAAACTGTTGCCGCGTGGCGCGGGATCAGTATTCAGTTTTGACATCAAAGGCTCGCGTGAACAAGGCCAAGCTTTTGTGGAAACACTCAAGGTCTTCAGCCATTTGGCCAACGTGGGCGACTGCCGCAGTTTGGTTATCCAACCCGCCAGCACCACGCACTTCCGCATGGATGCCGCCGCACTCAAGCAAGCCGGTATTTCGCCCGGAACCATTCGCCTGTCAATCGGCTTGGAGGATGCCGATGACCTGATCGATGATCTGAAACGTGCGCTGCGCGCGGCCGAAAAAGTGGGGGCTTGATTCACATGAAAGTCACGCTCACCACCAACGGTCAAACACAAGACACCTTCATCTACACCGGCGGTAAAGCCTGGGTCGATGGCCAACCCACCGCTGTGATGATTCATGGTGTACTGAACGATCACAGTGTTTGGATTTTGCAATCGCGTTATCTGGCACACCACGGCTACAACGTCTTGGCGCTCGATTTGCCCGGTCATGGGCAAAGCACCGGTGCACCCCCAGCGACCGTTGAGGCAGCCGCCGCGCACATATGGGCGCTGCTCGATGTTCTGAAAATTGAAAAAGCCGCTCTGATTGGCCACAGCTTTGGCGCCCTCATCGCACTGCAAGCAGCGGCCGAACGTCCAGCTGCCTGCACCCATTTGGGCCTGGTTGGCATCGCCTATCCCATGCGGGTCTCGCCCGTGCTGCTGGAGTTGTCGCAAAGCGACCCGCTCAAGGCAATCGACATGGTGAACACCTTCAGTCACAGCACGCTCGCGCCGCCACCGTCGGCGCTGGGACCCGGTACCTGGCTGTATGGCGCCTCGCGTGCGTTGATGCGTCGAATCCTGCGCAGCAACCGCACAGACAACGTGTTTCACATCGGCTTCAACGCCTGCAATCAGTACGCAGGTGGCGAGGCGGCTATGGGGGTGGTTACCCAACACGCGGTTAAAACGCGGTTTGTACTGGCAGACGGCGACCAAATGACGCCGCCGAAAGCGACCAAGTCCCTGACGTCGTTGGCCCCTCACGCCACCACGGCCATGGTGCACGGTGGCCACCAATTGATGCTGGAAGCGCCCGAAGAGACCTTGCGGGCCATCGCCGATTTCTTAACCGTCTAAACAAACACAACGCGCATGTCTGACGATTTAAAAAACGTAAAAACTTTTGAGGCGTTTTACCCGCTGTATCTGAAGGAACACCAACACCCCTTGTGCCGTCGCATGCACTTCATCGGCACGGGTCTTGGCATCGCTGGACTGGTCACCTTCGCAGGTTCAGGCTACACCGAGGCCCTGCTCGTGGGTTTGATCGCGGCATATGGGTTTGCCTGGTTTGGGCATTTTTTGTTTGAGAAAAACAAACCCGCCACATTCAAGCGCCCGCTCTTTAGTCTGATGGGCGACTTATCGATGTTCCGCGATATGGTGGCGGGGCGTATCCCGTTTTAATCGGGGTCACTGACCGGTCCGCACCACCGCATCTAACGCGCAACGACGATCCCAGTCACTGGCAGCCCACATGGCTGCGCTCTCCGTTGTCTTGGGCAGTAGCAGCGCGTCAACCAGCGGCCCCAGCGGCATACGAGCCAAGTCGGCAATCAACACATAGCGAGGCTCATCCTCATCGAGGCGCCCCACCCAATCCAGGGCGGTCAGCGCCGCCATAGGCTTTTCAAGGGCCAGTGCATCTATGCGCAAAGCACTGGCCAAGTCATCCGCCGATAATCCCGCCACGCCCGCACCTGCGGTCGGTTGTTTAGCGTGGTGCAGCAGAGACAAGATGTCGATCGCCAGTTGATAATCCCACCCCGCTTGGTCGTTGCGTCGCGACACCCCGCGCAACAGGCTGGGTAAATACGCCACCATCACCGCCCCAAACAAAATGATTAGCCACGCCATGTACAGCCAAACCAGCAGAATGGGGACCGTGGCGAAGGCGCCGTAAACCGCTGAGAACGTCGGCGTGGCCTTGATGTAGATGGCCAACAAACGCTTCACCACCTCCAGGCCGATCGCCATTAACAAGCCGCCAATGAATGCGTGACTCCAACGCACCTTGGCATTGGGTACGAAGTAATACAGTGACGCCAAGGCCACCACCACGACCAGATACTCGAACAGATCGAGCAACCACACATAGCCTGCAGCCACGCCGTTGCTCGCCGTAAACAGGTAGGTGGTCAAACTGATGCTACCCCCCAGCAACAACGGCCCCAACGTCAAGACGCCCCAATACGTCAGAACCCGTTGCGAGAACGGGCGCAGTTCGCGAACCCGCCAAATATCGTTCAGCTTGCGGTCAATGGTGAGGATCAAGGCGAGCGCCGTGACCAACAATACCCCGGCACCCAACCACCCCAGCTGGCCCGCCTTGCTGGAAAACTGGTGCAGGTACTTGAGCACCGAGCGCGCAATCTCACTGGGGACCAGACTTTGGATCAACCAATTTTCGACGCTCGTTTCGAGGTTGGCAAAGGCGGGTAAGGCACTGAAAATGGCCAGCGCCACCGTAAACAGCGGCACCAAGGCCATCACAGTTGTGAAGGTCAGGCTACTGGCCGTTTCGCCTAACCGGTCTTCCCGGAAGCGTTCGCGCAGGGTCAACGCCGTGTTGCGCCATGGAAACCGTGCCAGGTCGCGTCGAACGTCCTGCCAAAAAAGGCGCCATTTTTCTAGACCTGAATACCATTGACCCATACCGGTATCATGCCACTTTCATCTGCCAAAATGACCGACGGTAGTCGTCGCAACCGCCCTTTTTACATCCACAGCCCATGCCCTCAGACATCTCCCCCAACGCGCCCTATACCGCCGCGGTTGCCAGCACCAAAATTCGGGCGACGCGGACTGCCGCCGTGGCCAGTTTGATCGGATTGATTGTGGTGGGATTAGCTTGGGAGCTGTGGTTGGCCCCGTTGCGTCCCGGGGGGTCTTTTTGGGCCATCAAAGTTATCCCTTTGTGTTTCCCACTGGCTGGTCTGCTGAAAAACCGTATGTATACCTACCGTTGGATGAGCCTATTGATCTGGCTTTACTTCACCGAAGGCGTCGTACGCGCGTGGTCGGACACGGGTTTGTCCGCTGGTTTGGCCTTGGTGCAAACTGCCTTGTGCTTGGCCTTGTTTGTTGCGGTTGCGTTGCACGTGCGTTGGCGGTTAGCCAGCGTGGCCTCCACCGCATCCACCCCAACTGAAACGCCTACTAACTAATCAACACCATGGCGCAATCTACTCCCCCCACCGCGGATACGACACCTGACAAGGCGGCAGCACTCGCGGCATTCCGCCACATTGTTGGCGACGCCTATGTGCTCACCGAAGGCGATTTATCAGCCTACACCCACGATTGGCGTAAGCGCGCGAAAGGCCAAGCGTTGGCTGTCGTGCGTCCGGGCAACACCAACGAAGTGGCGGCGGTGGTGGCAGTCTGTGATGCCCATGCAATTGCCATCGTGCCCCAAGGCGGCAACACCGGCTTGGTTGTCGGCTCGGTACCCGATGAATCAGGCACCCAAATCGTTTTGAGCCTGGGGCGCATGAACCGCATCCGCGCCATCGACCCCGAAAATCTCACCGTCACCGTTGAAGCCGGCTGTGTGCTGCAAACGTTGCAAGAGGCCGTCGCAGAGGCAGGCTTTTACTTCCCCCTCAGTTTGGCTGCGGAGGGCAGCTGCACCATTGGCGGTAACCTCGGCACCAATGCGGGCGGCACACAGGTCCTGCGTTTTGGAAATGCCCGGGAGTTGTGTTTGGGCCTTGAGGCCGTGACAGCCCAAGGTGAAGTCTGGAACGGTCTATCCGGTCTGAGAAAAGACAACACAGGCTACGACGTGCGCCATTTGCTGATTGGATCTGAGGGCACGCTGGGCATCATCACGGCAGCCACGATGAAAATGAGCCCGCAGCCCATGAGCCGTTGCGTGGCATGGATACACACCGACTCTTTGGCCCATGCCGTCGACTTGTTGCGGCACGCACGCACGCACCTATCGGATGGTCTGACGGGCTTTGAGGTCATGGGTGCGTTCGCACGCGAGTTGGTGGCCAAACATTACCCTCAGTTTCAAATGCCGCTGCGCAACAGCGCCCCCGCTCCCTACGCCATCTTGCTGGAATACGCCAGCAGCCAAGACGAAGAAACCGCGCAGACCCTGCTGGAAGACACCATCGCCGCCAAGCTCGACGATGGCTCCCTCTCGGATGCGGTGTTGGCTACCCAGCTGAGCCAGGCGGACACCATGTGGGCCATTCGCGAACACATCTCCATGGCGCAAAGCCAAGAGGGCCTCAATATCAAGCATGATATTTCGGTCCCCATCTCCAAAATAGCCGACTTCGTCTTGCAAACTGACACCGCGCTGGCGGCGGCCATTCCGGGTGTGCGGATCGTTAACTTCGGCCATTTAGGAGATGGCAACTTGCACTACAACGTGCAAGCACCCGAGGGGGTGGATTCAGCTGTGTTTCTTGAAACGTCTGAGGCAACCATCAACACGTTGGTATTTGATGCCGTCAACGCCTTTGGTGGCTCGATCTCGGCCGAGCACGGTATCGGCAGCCTGAAGGCCCACACGCTGCCCAAGTACAAATCGCCCGTGGCGCTGCGCATGATGCGTGAAATCAAGCGCGCCCTTGACCCCAAGAACATTTTGAACCCCGGTCGCGTGCTGGCAGAGGGTTAGACTGCAGTTCTTGGTATCCTTATCGCTTTGAATACCGCGTAACCGACCGCCTTATGACCTCGCCCACCGCGCCCCGCCAATATGAAGATTTCATGCAGCACGTGTTTGCGCATGGCATCGAAAAAACCGACCGCACCGGTACCGGCACGCGCAGTGTCTTTGGCTACCAAATGCGGTTTGACCTCAATGAAGGTTTTCCGCTGGTGACCACGAAAAAGGTGCACCTCAAATCCATCATTTATGAGCTGCTGTGGTTCCTGCGTGGCGATGCCAACGCCAAGTGGTTGCAAGAACGCGGCGTCAGCATTTGGGATGAATGGGCAGCGCCCAACGGCGACTTGGGACCGGTGTATGGCGTGCAATGGCGCAGTTGGCCCACACCTGATGGCGGCCACATCGATCAAATCGCCGAGGTGGTCCACACCATCAAAAACAACCCCGACTCGCGTCGCATGATTGTTAGCGCCTGGAACGTCAGTGAGTTGTCAAAAATGGCGCTCATGCCATGCCATGCGTTTTTTCAGTTTTATGTGGCGCCGCCGACCGAGGCTGGCGGCAAAGGCAAACTAAGCTGTCAGTTGTACCAACGCAGCGCTGATATTTTCTTGGGTGTGCCCTTCAATATCGCCAGCTACGCACTGCTCACGCACATGGTGGCGCAGCAATGCGACTTGGATGTCGGCGACTTTATCTGGACCGGTGGCGACTGCCACATCTACAGCAACCACCACGAACAGGTGCAAACGCAACTCAGCCGATCGCCCTACCCCTACCCCAAGCTGCACATCAAACGCAAGCCCGACAGCCTCTTTGACTACGCCTTCGAGGACTTTGAGGTACTCGACTACGCGCACCACCCCGCTATCAAGGCGCCCGTCGCGGTCTAAACCGTCACCCCTGCGAGATCACGCCCATGCTCACCAGACAACAGGCCTGGGCGTTAATCGCGCTCACGCTCATGTGGGGTCTTAACTGGCCCATCATGAAACTCTCACTGCAAGAGTTAACCCCGCTGTATTTCCGCAGCAGCACCATGATGCTGGGGGCGATGTGGCTTTTCGTGTACTTCCACCGCAAAGGCCTGCGCATGTGGCCGCGGGGTAACGAGTGGTGGATCATCGTTGGCTTGGGTATCCCCAACATCTTGGGGTGGCACACCATGTCGGTCATGGGCGTGAGTCTTTTGCCGTCAGGCCGCTCGGCTATTTTGGGCTTTACCATGCCGATCTACACCGTGTTGTTTGGCGCGTTGTTATTCAAACAACCACTGACCAAACGCGCCGGCCTGGCAGTGGCTTGTGTGCTTGCCACCATCGGCCTGCTCACCTGGCATGAACTGACCAATATCAGCGGCAGCCCCGCCGGTATTTTGTGGATGGAGGGCGCGGCGTTGTCATGGGCACTGGGCACATTACTCATGCGCCGCGTACCCTTTGAATTGCGCCCGGAAGTGCTAACGGTCTGGATGATGCTGCTGTCGAGCCTGGTCATTTGGGCGCTCGCCATCAAGTTAGAACCGGTTACCAGCATCGCGACGTTCAGTGGTCAGATGTGGCTGACACTGGTTTACGCGGTGGTCTTTAACTACGGCTATGCGCAAGTCATTTGGTTCGGCATGGCCCGCGACCTGCCACCGGCCACCAGCGCGATGAGCATCATGGCAGTACCCGTCATTGGTACCATTACGGCGACATTCATCGTGGGCGAAGTACCGCATTGGCAAGACTTGCTCGCCATGGTGTTTGGTGTGACCGCCATTGCAGCGGTTTTGATGCCCCCCAAAAAAACCACCACAATCTAAGCATGCGTCTCAACCTCATATATGCCCAGGCCCAAAACGGTGTGATCGGAATCAACAACGCCTTGCCGTGGCACCTGCCGCAGGACTTGGCGCACTTCAAAGCGCACACGACGGGTTGCCCCGTCATCATGGGTCGCAAAACATGGGACTCACTGCCACCTAAATTCAGGCCGTTACCGGGGCGCACCAATATCGTCATCACGCGCCAAGCCGACTGGCACGCAGACGGCGCCCACGCGACTCACAGCCTCGAAGCGGCTTTGGCGCATTTGAAAAGCAGCACCGAGACCGCTCCGGAAGAGGTCTGGGTGATTGGTGGTGCGCAGATTTACGCCGCTGCGCTGTCCCTCGCACAGCGCGTGGTCGTAACCGTGATTCACAAAGACTTCGAGGGTGACGCATTCGCCCCAACATTGGGCGCTGATTGGCGTGAAACCGCCCGCGAGCAACACCGCGCCACCCCAGATGTGCCAGAGGCGCTCAGCTTCGATTTTGTGACCTTCGAGCGCTGAGTTCCGTTTAGATCGCATATCCCAATCGTCCAAACTCGCAGATGAAGACCCCTCAAATAAGCATTTCATGATGCGTGTACGATTGGAACTTCTGATTTTTCCGCACACATATCACGATGCAATTCGCCACCTGGAACGTCAACTCACTAAACATTCGGCTGCCACAAGTCCTTGACTGGCTGGCAGCCAATCCGGTTGATGTGCTTGCCCTGCAAGAACTCAAGATGGCGGACGAGAAATTCCCCTTGGCGGCGTTTAATGAAGCGGGGTGGCAGGCGGCGTGGTTGGGGCAAAAAACCTACAACGGTGTCGCACTGATCAGTAAACAGCCCGCACGGGATGTACAGCGGAACAACCCACACTTTCCTGATGATCATGCGCGCTTGATTGCGGGAACGTTTGATGCCCCCAACGGTGAATCAGTGCGGGTCATTGGGGGCTATTTCCCGAATGGTCAGGCCCCTGACAGCGATAAGTTCATATACAAGATTGAATGGCTCGACGCCTTACGCGCTTGGGTGAAAGAGGAAATCGCGGCGCACCCAAATTTTTTGATCATGGGTGACTACAACATCACATTTGATGCAGCCGACGTCTGGGACCCCGAGACCTTAGAGGGCACCATCCACTGCACCCAGGCCGAGCGCGATCAATTGCAGGCCCTGGTTGATTTGGGCTTGAGCGATAGCGTTCGACTGTTCGATCAGCCTGAAAAAAATTACAGCTGGTGGGATTACCGCGAATTCGCCTTTCGCAGAAATCGCGGTTTACGCATTGACCATGTGCTGGTCAGCTCAGCGTTAAAGGCGCGAGCGGCAAGGGCTTTTGTGGATAAAGCACCTCGAAAGAACGAACGTCCCAGCGACCATGCGCCGGTCATTTTTGAGGCAGCATTCAAATGAAACATTGGGTTAAAGGCACACTTGCGGTTGCAGCGATTTCGGCGCTGGTCGCCTGTGCGTCCACCACCGATAAAGGTACCGTGGGCGCCGATCGGCGGCAATTGCTGTTGGTCTCCGAACCGCAGATCGCTGACATGGCGAGCAAAGCATACGCGCAGGTGTTAAATGAGGCACGCAAAGCCGGCACGCTGAACACGGATGTCGCGCAATTAAGGCGGGTTCGCACCATTACGGCGAAACTCATTCCACAGGTCAAGGTGTTTCGCCCTGACGCGGTTGATTGGAAGTGGGAAACCAACGTTATCACGGCCGACACCCTCAACGCATGGTGCATGCACGGCGGCAAGATTGCGGTTTATACCGGCATCATCACCCAGCTCAAATTAACCGATGATGAGCTTGCCGCCATCATCGGACACGAAATGGCGCACGCCCTGCGCGAGCACTCGCGGGAGCAAATTTCACAAGAGATGGCCACCACACTCACCCTGAATATCGGCACATCACTTTTGGGACTGGGCACCTTAGGCAGCAATATTGCGCAAGTGGGATCAGACCTGATGCTGAAGCTACCTAACAGCCGTACCCATGAGACCGAGGCTGATCGCATGGGCGTCGAATTGGCAGCGCGTGCCGGTTACGATCCGCGTGCTGCCATCTCGCTGTGGCGGAAGATGGGGGCTGTCTCGCAAAACGGTGGCCAGCCCAGTTGGCTCTCCACGCACCCCTCGGGCAAGGCGCGCATCGCAGACCTAGAGGTCTACGCGGCCAAAGTGGAACCGCTCTTCAGGGCGGCGAAAAAGTCTTAGCGCAAGTCGCGCAGGCTCTCGTATAGCCCTAAGTCTTGGATTTTGCGAGTGATGGTGTTGCGACCAATGCCTAGCTTGTTGGCCGCATCAACGCGCCGCCCTTTGGTGTGCGCAATTGCCGCCGTGATCAACGCAGATTCAAATTTCTGTGTGAGCTGATCCCAAACGTTGGGCTGATCATCACGAAGCAAAGCGGCCGCCTCGGCCTGCACCAGGTCAGTCCAGGGCGCACCAACAGGGGGCAGACTGCGTTCTGCATTGACCGTTGGGTTAACAATTGCAGGCCCCCCTGCCATCACACCGGTATCCGCATCGCCTGCAAATGCGAGCGAGGCAATGCGACTCTGGTCTCTCACCTCTGGCGGTAAATCCTTCACGTCAACGACCTGGCCTGGCGCCATCACGGTGAGCCAATGACACAGGTTTTCTAACTGGCGCACATTGCCCGGGAAGTGAAAGCCTGACAACACCCGCATCGCAGCGGGCGCCAAGCGCTTGGCTTCGACGCCTAACTGCGTTGCACTGGCTTGCAGGAAGTGTCGGATCAACACGGGTACGTCATCCAAGCGCTCACGAAGCGCAGGAATCCGCAGGCGAATCACATTGAGTCGGTGATACAAATCCTCGCGGAAGTGACCCTGAGCGACGCGCTGCTCAAGGTCTTGGTGCGTTGCGGCGATCACCCGCACCTGTACCTTAATCGCGCTGTGTCCGCCAACGCGGTAGAAGCTACCCTCGCTGAGCACCCGAAGCAACCGGGTTTGCAGATCGAAAGGCATGTCACCAATTTCGTCAAGAAACAAGGTACCGCCGTCCGCTTGCTCAAAACGACCGCGCCGCATGGCCTGCGCACCGGTAAATGCACCCCGTTCATGGCCAAAGAGCTCAGACTCAAGCAAATCTTTAGGGATCGCCGCGGTGTTGATGGCTACGAATGGTCCCTCGGCTCGCGGTGAATGTTTGTGCAGCGCTTTGGCCACCAACTCTTTACCCGTGCCAGACTCACCCGTGATTAAGACGGTCACATGGCTTTGGCTTAATCGGCCAATGGCACGGAAAAGCTCTTGCATCGCCGGGGCTTGGCCCAGCATTTCTGTAGCCGCATCAGCCGCTTTGGCTTCTTCCGGCGTCACCACCGATTGCTCGAAGGCGCGGCGAACCAACTCAATGGCATTGTTGACATCGAAGGGTTTTGCCAGGTACTCGAATGCCCCCCCTTGAAAGGCGGAGACGGCGCTGTCCAAATCCGAGTAGGCCGTCATGATGATGATGGGCAAATCAGGTTGACGGGTTTTGACCTTGGTCAGCAGCTCCAGACCACTCACACCCGGCATCCGAATGTCACTGACCAGCACGCTGGGCAACTCGCTCGGCGCGGCATCGGCTAACGCGGCCAATACATCATTTCCTTGCGTGAACGAGCGTGTCTCAAGGCCCTCTCGTTGCAATGCGCGCTCTAGAACAAACCGAATCGATTGGTCGTCATCAACAATCCAAATGGGTTTCATGAACCAGTTCCTTCGTTGTTATCGGTCAACTGCATCGTCAAGACAGCGGAATCAAAATTTTGAAATCAGTCGAGCCTGGCTCGCTCTCACACTCAATCCAACCCTGGTGCTGTTGCACAAACGTCTGAGCCAGTGTTAGTCCTAGTCCTGTGCCACCGTCGCGCCCCGAAACCAGGGGGTAGAACAAGCGATCCTTGATGGCGGCGGGGACCCCGGGACCGTTGTCCATCACATGCAATTCAAGTGCCAGCCTGTATCGCACTTTGCCCATCGTAATTTGACGCGCCACACGGGTCTTGAAAGTGATATTGGCCTTGCCACGTGCACGCAGATCACCCAGCGCGAGCGCTGCGTTTTGGGCAATATTCATGACCGCCTGAATCAATTGCTCCTTATCACCCCTGAACTCAGGAATCGACAGGTCATAGTCTCGCTGCACTGAGAGGCCTTTGGGGTACTCGGCTAATAAAACCGCCCGCACCCGCTCACAGACCTCATGGATATTGACGTCGCCCACCACGTGCGGTTTGCGATGTGGAGCCAGCAGACGATCCACCAGCGATTGCAATCGATCAGCTTCGTGAATAATCACCTGCGTGTAGTCATGAAGCGCCTTGTTCTCTAGCTCCATTTGGAGTAACTGCGCCGCACCGCGGATGCCGCCTAAGGGGTTTTTGATCTCGTGTGCAAGGCCACGGATCAACTCCTTGTTGGCCAATGCCTGGTCGACGAGACGCTCCTCGCGCTCTTGCCGCAATTGTTTATCTAGCGGCAGCAGCTCAACCATCACGGTGTCGGGCTCATCCGTGCGTGAGACGATCACGTGAACAGGCAAGGCATGCGTCTGATGATCGGGCTGTAACGAGGCCTCAAAGCGTGTGACGGTGAACGCATCTTCCCGCGTTGCGTCAATGGCTTGCGCTAATAATTCCGGCTCAGTGAAATGGCTGGTGAGCTTCGCACCCACCAACAGACGTCTAGAGACACCCAACAAATCCTCAAACGCCGCGTTCAGGCGCTTGACACGCGAGCGAAGATCCACCACAGCGACGGACGTTGCCAGCGTGTCCAAGACCGCATGAATTGCGTCGTCAGCGACAGACGATGGCACCGCGCGTTGGGTGTTCGGCGCAGTGTCGACGCAGGGGTTGGATTTGATGGGGCGTTTGGACATACGGTTTTTGAAACAAAAAAGGGCGGTCTACACCGCCCCTTTTTCGTGCCGGTGCAAAGGGCTTACAGGCTGTAGTACATGTCGTATTCGACGGGTGATACTTCAACGCGTGAGCGGGTGACTTCTTGCATCTTCAAATCGATGTAAGCGTCAATCCAGGCATCGGTGAACACGCCACCTTTGGTCAAGAACGCACGGTCCTTATCCAAAGCTTCCAAGGCTTGATCCAGGCTTGAGCACACGGTAGGAACCAATTTGTCCTCTTCGGGTGGCAAGTGGTACAGGTCTTTGGTGGCCGCCTCTCCGGGGTGAATCTTGTTCTCAATACCGTCCAAGCCCGCCATCAACAAGGCTGCGAAGCCGAGGTAAGGGTTGCACAATGGATCAGGGAAACGAGCCTCAACGCGACGAGCCTTATCGGATGCCACATTAGGGATACGAATAGACGCTGAACGGTTCTTGGCAGAGTACGCCAGCTTCACAGGCGCTTCAAAGTGTGGCACCAGGCGTTTGTAGCTGTTGGTACCAGGGTTGGTGATCGCGTTCAAAGCACGTGCGTGCTTGATAATGCCGCCGATGTAATACAGGGCGGTGTCTGACAAGCCAGCGTAGCCGTTACCAGCGAACAAGTTCTTGCCATCTTTCCAGATGGACTGGTGAACGTGCATACCTGAGCCGTTATCACCATGGTAGGGCTTGGGCATGAAGGTCGCTGTCTTGCCGTAAATATTGGCGACGTTTTGGATCACGTACTTTTGCATCAACGTCCAGTCAGCACGCTGAACCAGCGTTGAGAACTTGGTGCCGATTTCGCACTGACCAGCGCCGGCCACTTCGTGGTGGTGCACTTCGACAGGGATACCAACTGACTCAAGGACTTGGCACATCTCGTTGCGCATGTCCATGGTGCTGTCGACGGGAGGCACGGGGAAGTAACCACCCTTGACGCGCGGACGGTGACCGCGGTTACCGCCTTCAAGCTTGGCACCCGTGTTCCACGGTGCCTCGTACTCGTCGATCGCGTAGAAGGAGTTACCGGGCTCGCAGCTCCAGCGGACGTCGTCGAACAAGAAGAATTCGGGTTCGGGACCGAAGAATGCGGTATCGCCGATGCCGGTCGACTTCAGGAAGGTCTCTGCACGCTTGGCGATGGAGCGGGGATCGCGCTCATAGGCCTTGCCGTCGGTGGGCTCAATGACGTCACAGGTCAGAACCAAAGTGGGCTCTTCAAAGAACGGGTCGATGAACGCTGTTGAAGCCTCAGGCATCAACAACATGTCAGACGCCTCGATGCCTTTCCAGCCGGCGATGGATGAACCGTCGAAAGCTTGGCCCTCTTCAAATTTGCTCTCATCGAATTGAGAGACGGGGGCGGTAATGTGCTGCCACTTACCACGGGTATCGGTGAATCGGAAGTCAATGAACTTGACGTCGTTGTCTTTCACCATTTGCATCACATCGGCGACGGTATTGGCCATCAGAAATCTCCTGAAAGGTTAAAAATTGAATCGTTGCCTCGCGCACTGTGCAGCGAGGTTGTATTGCGCTTATAGCTGCTTGGGAATTAGCAGGTTCTGTGCCACACAGGGGTCCCGTGCGGCGCGCTTGCAGTCTATCGATGAATCAAGGGGCTTTTCGCACGAACACCACTTTTTTTACGCAGGTATCCGCGCTGATATGGAACATGGACGCACAAATTTAGTGCATTATGCACCAAAATAGAACAATTGCACAATAAAGGTGCAAAAGAAGGCGTTATCAGTGCCCGCGCGTCAATTGAGGCCCGAGCCGCATGTTCATGTCTTGCAAGGCGGCTTCCATCTCGGCAAACGCTTTGGTAACCGCCGTCATGGGTCCCTTCACACCCAGCTCAACATGACGACCATGCTCCGGGTGATCGACGCTGGGCAGGCTGAAGACTCGAATCTCGGGGTGACACGACTCCAGATGCAGCATAAGCGGTGTCAGGGACGCCTCCATTGCCCCGTAAACCACGTAGGAGCGTTCTTGCCAAGAGCCCCGCGCAAAGTGCCCGCTGTAATGCGTATCCAGTACCCACGCCACCATCGGCCACGCCATAACGGGAAACCCCGGCACAAAGTAGAGGTGTCCCCCGCCATCAGTTTCGACGCTGAAACCCGGGATGCGGTTGTAGCTGTTGGGGATGATGGCCGCACCCGTTGGGAATACGCCCATATTTAAACGGTGGATGTTGTCTGGATTCTGCGGGTCGTATGTTTCGCCGCGCTCAATGGCGGTCTCCGCCATGCGCTGCTCAATCAACACTTTGGCCTCGGGGTGCAACACCAGCGAACGCCCCAGCGCTTTGGCGGCGCATTGCCGGGTGTAGTCATCGGGGGTCGCACCGATACCACCAAAAGAGAACACCACGTCACCACTGGCCGCCATGTGGGCGATGGTCTGTGTGATGCGGTCGGGGTCATCTCCCACGTAATTGGCATAGGCCAGCGAGAGACCCCGCTCGCCGAGGGTACTGATGAGCTTGGTGAGGTGCTTGTCCTCACGCTTACCCGATAGGATCTCATCGCCAATGATGAGGGCAGCAAACTTAGGCGTCATGGAGGGTGTTCTTAGGCAGTTGAGGCGGGGGATCACCGAGGTCTGTAACGTCTTCAACGTCAATCACGGTGGAGTCTATCGGGACGGGTTCGGTCTGGCGCATCGCGGATAAAACAGCCAGACAGTAGTGAGAAAACCAAAGCGAGGAAAAGGCAAAAACCAGTGTGTAAATCCAAATCGCGAGCGGCACCAATAGCGGCGCCATGGCAATGAATACCGCACCAGACGCCCACAACAGACTGGGCGCGGCCCCCAAATAACCTGTGGCCACACCCATGATGAGTAAGTTAAGGCGGTGGCGTTTGAAAATTTGCTCGCGTTCAAAACGCGACGCGTGATCAGCGAGCGCGTCAAAAGCATAAACCCGGTAGGTCAGCCAACCCCAGATGAGCGGGGGCACGAACAGGATAAGGGGAGGAATGAACCACAAAGGGATGGAGACGACCAGCAAACCAATCGCAGCAGCAGTTGACGCCGCAGACCACAAAACGCTGGCGAGCAGACTGGCGCCACGGCGTTTTTCGAGATTGGTGAAGCGCCGCGTCGCAACCAAATTCAGCATCAATGGCGTCATAAAGACAGCGACCAGCAACAGAGTCACGATGACGACCAAGGGCGTGAAGGCAAACAGCAAGATGAGGGGCGCCAAAACGGTGCGTAACCCCGACCATCCCACACTATCCAGCCAGCCGAGCGCGCTCTGCGTCAGTTCGGTGTCTTGCAACCATAGGGTGATTTGTGCGACACCACTTTCCCAGTAGAAATAACCAATGCCAACAATCGTGGCCATCATGAGCGCCAACGGCACAAATGACCCCATGATCACGCGCGGCATAAAGCAGTAGGAAACGGCTCGCCAAAAAGAACTGAAAAGCAAAGGCATACCGACAGAATACAACGAAAAAAGCCAAACCTGCGTCACAGGTTTGGCTTCTTCATGCGGGTGTTTAAACGCGCGGTTTAACGGCGTGCGGTGCTCCGGGCAGGCGCAGCGCGTCGGTCGTCACGACCTCGCGCAGGCGCGCCATGGGCACGGCCTTCCGGACGTGGCGCCCGATTTTCAAAACGACCGCCACGATCGCTTCGGTCTGCAAAGCGCGGATCGACGCGGGCATCTTGACGAGGTGCAGCGCGCTCCTCGAATCGACGGTCATCGCGGAACTCTGGGCGACCTTGTGACCGAGCGTCGAAACGGCCTTCGGAGCGCGGCTCAAAACGACTCTCTTGCGGGCGACCGCCACCAAATTGGCCGCGACCTTGAAAGCCGTCAGTACGGGGGGCATAGCCACCACCACCTTCGCGGCGACCGCCACTGAAACCACCACCACCGCGGTTGGCACCAAAACCTGGCACACCACCGAAGCCGGCGCCGCCACTTCGGCGAGGACCGCCATTGCCACGGCGGTCATTGCCGCCACCGTTGTGGCTGGGGCGACGTGAAGGCTCCATACCCTCAACGGTCTTTTCATCGAAACGCTTGCGGGTAAATGACTCAATCGCGTAGATCCGACGCTGGTCGCGGAACTCAGCCAACGTGACGGCCAAACCTTGACGTCCTGCACGACCTGTACGGCCAATGCGGTGCGTGTAATCTTCGGCTTTCATTGGCAAACCAAAGTTAAACACGTGGGTGATTGTGGGTACGTCGATACCACGGGCTGCCACATCGGTTGCGACCAAAATTTGAACTGAACCTTCACGCAACGCCGCTAAGCGGCGGTTGCGAACACCTTGACCCAGCGCGCCGTGTAAGGCAACCGCAGAGAAGCCGTCTTGTTGCAGGTCTTCGGCGAGCGAATCACATTCGATTTGTGTGCTGGAGAAGACGATGGCTTGCTTGATTTCGGTATCGCGCAAGAAATGGTCCAACAGCTGGCGCTTATGAAACGCGTTATCCGCCCAGTAAAGGCGCTGCTCGATGTTGTCGTGGGTGCTCTCGGGGGTTGCCAGCTCGATACGCTCAGTCTTGCGCATCACGCGCATGGCGAGTTGCTGCACACGCGGCGCAAAGGTCGCGCTGAACATCATGGTCTGTGCGCGGTCTTTGGTAAGTGCGTGGACTTCGGCCAAATCCTCGGCAAAGCCCAGGTCGAGCATGCGATCGGCTTCGTCGACCACCAGGTACTGGACCTTGTCCAGGCGGATCTGACCAGACTTTTGCAGGTCGAGCAGGCGGCCGGGGGTCGCGACGACCACGTTGGCATTGCGCAGGCCGGCCAGTTGATGAACGTAAGAGGTACCACCAACGACGCTGGCAACACGCAGACCACGGCAGTGCGCCACCAAGTCGATCGCATCGGCTGCGACTTGCTGAGCCAATTCGCGTGTTGGGCACAGAATCAGGGCGCCGGGGGTTGCTGGCTCAAAACTGCGCGGTTCGCGTTTGTCAGCCTTCGGCTTGCTATCGGCCAGCAGCTTTTCAGCGCTGTCAACGGCAGCAGCGTCTTGGCCTTGTGCGGCCAAAGCAGCCTCACGCGCGGCACGCGCTTCGGCGGCTTGCTTTTCTTGAGCCAGGCGCTCGGCTTGTTGTTGCTCGAGGATGATGTGCAGCACGGGTAGCAAGAAGGCAGCGGTTTTACCGCTACCGGTTTGGCTGGACACCAACAAATCGACGACCTCACCCTCGCTGCGATTCAAAGAACGGGGAATGGCTGCTATCTGAACTTTGGTGGGCTCGGTGAAACCCAGATCAGCAACCGCCTGAACCAACTCGGTCGCCAGGCCCATATCGGTAAATGCCTGTGCCAATGTGATATCAAGCGTGGGCCGCTTGGGCGCGCGGGGCGCCGCGTCACGGGGACCGCGAGAAAAGCGCGGCTTACCCGCTCGTGGCGGACGATTTGAAAACTCTTTCATGACTAACTTCCTGCGTTTGAAATAACGCGTGACGAACACAATCGACGCACAAGAACGCAGGAACAACCTGTACCTTGGGTGCTACCGAAGAGGGCTCTAGGTGAAAAACACCAACCACCCAATCCAATCCGGTCAACACAATCGACGTGGTGTCGACGGTACAGAGCAAGTGGCCGAAACATGGTTTGAAGTCGCGCTGTTAAGAGTTGGTCTTGGTTTAAGTCCTACTCAACGCGTCTTCGTTCGGCCGATGGTGTGAGGCTGATGAAGCAAATTTCCCGATTACGCGGCCCCTGTGGACTGTCGAATTCGGGAAAACCCTATTATGCCATCTCCCAGCCTCCAAGCGCAAGCGATTTTTCGCGCTGCGGTCGACCGTTGCGTGCTTGCACGCTGAGAGAGTCAGTCGGTGGCGGGCATGCGCAAAAAATGGGTACGGTAATGCACCAACTCATCAATGGACTCGTGCACGTCGGCCAGTGCGGTGTGCGCTTGCTGCTTCTTAAACAGCTTGAAGATTTCGGGGTGCCAGCGTTTTGCGAGCTCTTTGAGGGTACTCACATCCAAACAGCGGTAGTGGAAGTAGGCCTCGAACTTGGGCATGTACTTCACCAAAAAGCGACGGTCCTGGCTGATGGTGTTGCCGCACATAGGCGAACCGGCTTTGGGCACGTAGCGTTTGATGAACGCCAGCAACGCGGCCTCAACCTGTGCCTCGTCCATGGTGCTGGCTTTGACTTTGTCAATGAGCCCGCTACGGCCGTGTGTACCCTTGTTCCAGGCGTCCATGCCATCCAGAACGGCATCCGATTGATGGATCACGTAAACCGGGCTTTCAACCCGAACCGACAGGTCTGGGCTGGTGATGACCACAGCGATTTCAAGTAAACGCTCCTTCTCCGGGTCAAGACCACTCATCTCGCAGTCTAGCCAGACGAGATTCTCATCTGACTTGCCCAACTTGACGGGAACGGTAGCAGGGGTCGGTGTGTTGTGTTCAATTTCGCTCATCGCCCTATTGTCTCCGATTCGCACACGGGTAACGGGGTTGACGAAAACTGCCACAATAGGTCTTCTTCGCTGCACTTTGGAACGAATGACGAATGCCCGCCCTGTTTGATATTGCTTCCACACTCACCGTTATTTTTGCTATTTTGTTGGTTGGTAACGTCGCCACCCAGCTATGGCTCAACAGCCGACAAGCCCGCCACGTCTGGACACATCGAGACCAGGTACCCGCCGCATTTGCGCAAAGCGTTTCCTTGACGGACCACCAGAAAGCAGCGGCATACACCATGGCCAAACTGCGGCTGGCGAATTGGAGTCTGCTCTTGAACGCAGTCATTCTTTTGGCGTGGACCCTCATGGGCGGCCTGGACGCTTTAAATACCGCGCTACTGGCTGTGTTGGGCGCTGGTATGAGCCAGCAACTTGCGTTACTGGGCTGTGTGACCCTGATCGGTGCCGTCATTGATTTGCCGCTGTCATGGTGGCGCACCTTCAAATTAGAGGCCGAATTCGGTTTTAACAAATCAACATTCAAGCTGTGGGTCAGCGACCTATTAAAAGGTGCTGTGCTCGGCGCCGCCTTGGGCTTACCCCTCGCATGGGTTGCGCTTTGGCTTATGGCAACCGCCGGCCCGCTCTGGTGGCTTTACGTGTGGGGCGTTTGGGCGGGCTTTAACGCACTCATGCTGGTGGTCTATCCCAAGTGGATCGCGCCACGCTTCAATAAATTCAGCCCACTCACGCGCGAAGACGTGCGCGAGACGGCCGATGCACTCATTGCGCAATGCGGCTTCAAGTCGGAGGGTTTGTTTGTGATGGATGGCAGTCGACGCAGCGCGCACGCCAATGCCTATTTCACAGGCTTTGGTAAGAGTAAACGTGTGGTGTTTTATGACACGCTGCTGGATCGCCTGACAGTTCCCGAAGTCAAAGCCGTACTTGCGCACGAACTTGGGCACTTCGCGCATCGACACATCCGTAAGCGTTTGATAGGGCTCTTCGCTATCAGTGCTGGGGCACTGGCGATTTTGTCGTGGCTAGCCAATCAACTTTGGTTTTACGTGGGTTTGGGTGTGACCCCCAACCTCACTGGGCCCAACGACGCCGTAGCGCTGATTTTGTTCATGTTCACCTTGCCACTGATCACGTTTTTCATCAGCCCCCTGCTGGCAGGATTTTCCAGAAAAGACGAGTTCGAGGCTGATGCCTACGCGTGCCAACACGCCGAAGGCACTGCCCTGCAAAGCGCCCTGACAAAACTCTACAAAGACAACGCGAGTACGCTCACACCCGATCCCATCTACACCCGCTTCTATGCGTCACATCCCGCGGCGATTGAGCGCATTCAACGGATTGCAAGCGCTGTATGACCGATTCAAAACCACAACGACCAACCTTACTCTCACCGACCGGCGTGGTCGGAGAGCTCACCAAGCTCAACGGTGAATCAGCGAGCGGCTGGCGTATCGAAGACGGGGCCCTCACGCGCACCTTTGAATTTAAAAACTTTTACGAAACCATGGCATTCGTCAATGCTGTGGCCTACATTGCCAACCGACACGACCACCACCCAACCTTGGGCGTTGGTTACAACCGTTGCAGCGTGGCATGGGTGACACACGAGCCACCCGGTCTCACGCGCCTTGACTTCTTGGCGGCCGCTGAAGTCTCGGCATTGCGTCCAGACGTGACCCAATAAGCGTTGCCATGGCGCAGGTACGCGTTCTCCCCTCCCGCGCAACAAAGCCTCGGAACACGGCTAAAAAGTCCGCGGGTATAGCGTCAACCGATTCCGACACCATTGGGTTGGTGATTGAAACCTTTGGCCGACACGTAACCGTTGCGACCGCAGATGGGCGCCAATTAATTTGCCATCCAAGGGGTAAAAAAAATCTTGCGGTGGTTGGCGATCGTGTGGCGTGGTCAACCACGGCAGATCAGGGCACGATCGAAAAAATCTTGCCGCGTGAAAACTTGTTTTTCAGGCAAGACGAAATGCGAACCAAATCGTTCGCGGCCAACCTGGATCACATTCTGATCTTTCTAGGCGCCGAGCCTGAGTTCTCGGAGATGCAACTGAGCCGGGCTCTGATCGCAGCGAGTGCGGCGGGTATCACTGTCACGATCGCGTTGAATAAGCTCGACCTCAGTGACCTGCACGCCCGCTCGTGGATGCGCTTAGAGCCTTACCGGTCTATGGGACTGGATGTGGTGGCGTTATCGCTACTGTCCGACCCACCGGTTGGCCTAACCGCGCTTCATGAACGCCTGAACCAGCGCACTACTCTGGTGTTGGGGCCATCGGGCGCCGGCAAAAGCACACTGATTAACCAGCTGATTCCAGCCGTTGATCTGCGTACGCAAGAGATATCGCGTGCGCTGAACAGTGGCAAACACACGACGACCAACACGACCCTGTATTGGCTCAATCCAGGCGATCCTGACGCAGGTGCAGTCATTGACTCGCCTGGCTTTCAGGAGTTTGGATTGCACCACATTGATGTTGAGCGCTTAGCGACCTACATGCCCGACTTGGCGGCGCATCTCGGCCACTGCAAGTTCAACAACTGCAGCCACTTGCACGAGCCTCATTGCCCCGTTCGCGATGCGGCATCTGCAGACCCACCACTGATTTCACCGATTCGGTACAGCATATACGCCGATTTACACGACGAACTCACCCAAGCCAATCGGGCATGGTGAGTGCTCACCGAGGTGTTAAAGGATCAGCGTCGCTAACAAGACGACGCCCAGCAGTAAACGCAAGAACCGCGTCATGAGGCGTTCGACCATACCCGGCGTTACGACAGCGCTATCGCCAAAAGACCCCATCACGCCGTCCAAAACCAGTGCCTCGTTGTCTTCAGGCGATGCGTCTTCACCGGCCGGCTGGCGCCAGGCTCCCATCGCGCCGTCAAAGGCGCCCACCATGCCACACCCCAAAATCATGGCGCGGGCTGGTATCCAAGTGATGTAGTGCCACGCTTTCAAAGCAAAGGCGCTGGACGGTTTATCGGGGTCCGAAGACGGGGTCGCCAAGCGGAACAGTACCGCCCCAGCAGGGCCGAAGCCAACAATGGCCAACATCAAGAAGGCAAGCCATACACCGGCCACGCGCCGCCAAGCGTATTGAATCGCTGCTTTGGCATTGAACTCACCATCACCCGCTTCCACCGCCGCAATCACCCGGCCAAACAGGCCGACTGGGGACATCTGATCTTTGAAATCGCCGTAGCCGGCACACACGTATAAAACGGCTGTGAGCCAAACCCATGCAAAGGGCTCGGCAATCCACAGAATCAACCAATAGGTCAATGCAGCAGCCAGCGCAGGCGTGCCGACACGCAGCGCCCAGACTAACCAATCAGGGGCATCCTCGGTCCAGACCGCAACCACGCCATGCCACTTTTCAATCAGGGGCTGCGCACGCTGTGCGTAGGGGAACGGAAAACTGTAGTCCAGAACGATGGCGATTAAGAGGGCAAAGAAAATCATGCTAATGGGCTCTCGGCCGACAGGAATCGATAAAAGTTACGCAACATCCCTGCTGTCGCACCCCAAATATACCGCTCAACGTTTTGCGCCGGATCGTGATAAGGCATTGACCACCACTGACGCCGGATCTCACCGTTATCGCCCATGTTCAACTGATGCTTGTGGTGGTTATCCGGATTCATGATGAACGACAAAGGGACCTCGAAGACGGCGTCGACTTCGCCTGGGTTGGGACGAAACACGGGGGGCGGTTCGATCAACGCAACCACCGGTGTAATGCGAAAGCCACTACCCGTGGTGTAGCGCCCCACTTCGCCCAAGACGCGTACATTTTCAATTGGCAGGCCCACCTCTTCATGTGCCTCGCGCAAGGCCGCTGCGCGCGCATCGTGGTCGGACGCGTCCACCTTGCCGCCCGGAAAGGCGATCTGCGCCGCATGCGTTGGCACGTGTGCACTGCGCTGCGTCAACAGCAATGTCGGCTCTTCCCGCAGGACCAACCCAATGAGGACAGCGGCCTCACGCCACGTTTCGATGTGCTGCCACTGTAGCTCTTGCACCACGTCCGGTTGCCATGGCAAGTCCAGACTAAAGCGCCGCTGAAGGGCCGCGGGGCTTAAAGCGTGGCTTGCCAACGCGGCGTCACCATCGGGATTTCGAACGCTGGGTATCGCGCGCGGATCGGGTATGGACGACAACATGCCGCTTTTGGGTGGAAATTTTGATTGCGTCACGTTTGGGCCTTTGCGAAGCTGGGCATCGGTTTAAATGTAGACGAAAAAAAACCACTGCATGCAGTGGCTTTTTTCGGGTGCAACGGCTGATTAAGCGGTTGCAGCAGGCTTGTTCTTGAGAACCAGCTTTTCCTTGATACGTGCAGACTTACCGCTGCGGTCACGCAGGTAGTACAACTTCGCACGACGCACATCACCGCGGCGCTTGACTTCAATCTTCGCGATACGGGGGCTGTACAAGGGGAAAGTGCGCTCAACGCCTTCGCCGTTCGAAATTTTACGAACGATAAAGTTGCTGTTCAAACCGCGGTTACGACGCGCAATAACAACGCCTTCGTAAGCCTGTAAACGGCTGCGGTTACCTTCAACGACGTTCACGCTCACGACCACGGTGTCACCGGGCGCGAAGTCAGGGATTTCTTTATTCAAACGAGCGATTTCTTCTTGCTCGAGTTCTTGGATCAAGTTCATAAGTTCCTCTTAGTCGATCGTATTTGCGCTACACAAGGCTCGCGGCGTTACTTTGCCCATCAAAGTAATCAGTCCCGACAAGCGGCCAAACAGAGGATCGGTTAGCCCGCTATTATAGCCTGCAATCGTCAGATCGGTGAGTCTGGGGCGGACGCCTTCAAAATGACCTCATCGGCCTTGCTCAGCGCGCCAGCTACACGAGCCGCGTGAATCAGATCAGGGCGGCTGCGAGCCGTTGCCACGAGGCTCTGCTGGCGGCGATAGGCGGCGATCGCAGCGTGGTTTCCCGACAACAAGGGTGGCGGCACAGTAGCGCCTTCCCAAGTCTCGGGCCGGGTGTAATGCGGGCAATCCAACAGGCCATCCAGGGCGGCGTTGAAGCTATCTTGACCATGGCTATCCGCATCACCCAGGACGCCCGGCATCAAACGAGCGACCGCGTCTAGCCACGCAATGGCTGCGATCTCCCCACCGGACAATACAAAATCGCCCAGACTCCATTGGGCATCCACGTGACGGTCAATGAAGCGCTGATCGATCCCCTCGTAACGCCCACACACGACAATCACGCCTTTGTCTTCGGCAGCAAAAGCGCTGACACGCTCGTGGGTCAACGTGGTGCCCTGCGGCGAAAACAGCACAACCGGCGCTTGTTGATCAGCGGGCTCGTTGCGATCAGAGCGAATCGCGGCCAACGCATCAGCCAAAGGCTGCGCTGCCATCACCATTCCGGGGCCGCCACCAAAAGGCCGGTCATCGACCCGTCGGTAGTTGCCTGTCGCAAAGTCACGCAATTGCCATAGCCTAAGTTGCACCACACCGGAGTCATAGGCACGCCTAACCACGCCTTGTTGCGTAAAAGGCTCGAATAAATCGGGAAACAGGGTTATGACGTCGATGCGCATGGCTACTTTTGAGGCGCTAGACGTCGAAGTCGGGTTGCCAATCGACTGCAATGTAGCCTGCTGGAATGTCGACTCGGTCAACGTACTGTCCGACGAACGGAATGAGGCGCTCGTGCGGTTTACCGTCAGGGGTGGTCTCGGACGCATGAATACACAGCACCGAAGTTGGCCCGGTTGCGAGCATCTCATGGACCACGCCCAAATCGAGGCCCTCACGGTTACGCACGCGTAAGCCGATCAAGTCAACCCAATAGAATTCGTCCTCGGATTGGATGGCTGGAAAACTGGCACGCGACACCCATACCTGTGCACCTTTAAGTGCCTGCGCGACATCGCGATCAGAGACCGCATCAAATGACGCCACCAAGGATTCCGTGTGCGGCTTGCACGCCTTGACATCAACCTGCACCACACCATTGAAAGCCTCAAAGGCCTTGGCAAATCGACCCGTCGGCGCTTCGAGGTACCAAGTTTTTGCCTGCAGCAAAACGTCAGCATCCGCGCTGTAGGGCAGTACTTTGAGCCAGCCTTTGACACCCCATGCCCCCTGCAAACGACCCAGCACGACCGCGTCGGCGGGTAACTCGGCAGGTAAGAACTGGGGCATCAACTGGGGCATGGCATCACTTTCTGGCTGACGATTTGGCAAAAAAAAACGCGCACACCCGAGGGTATACGCGCTTATTCGCCTCAGGGCTGATTAGGCGGCTGTTTTTGAAGCCGTTTTCATCAAGCGGGCAACGGTGTCTGAAGGCTGTGCACCAACAGACAACCAGTGTGTCAAGCGGTCTTGCGTCAAGCGCAAAGACTCTTCGGCACCGCGGGCCATGGGGTTGTAGAAACCGATGCGCTCGAGGTAGCGACCGTCACGACGGTTGCGCTTGTCGGCCACAACGATGTTGTAGAAAGGGCGTGCTTTTGAACCGCCGCGAGAGAGTCGAATGACGACCATGATTAATCCTTTGGGTGGGGCTCGTCGGGATTGGCGCAGATCACACCAAGTTACCGTTGAGTTCCTAATTTCTCGTAACGCTTGAGACACACGACTGGCCACCCGGCCAGCGAA
>OCVQ010000118.1_pt1 | contig 69814 bp, 93 predicted proteins | sample 1539061 | NCBI WGS metagenome assembly OCVQ01 (sample SAMEA3355526, study PRJEB22509) | marine metagenome | biome: marine; feature: river plume; material: water | place: USA | collected 2010-08-08 | depth 0.5 m | reverse complement strand
GGAATCATTAAGTCTTCAGCATTTAATTTTTCACCGGCAATAAAAGGAATACTCCCGATAATGTCTGTAAGTGATTGATATCCAGCATCAGCAAAACCCGGAGTAGAAGTCGGTTTTACAAATCCTAATAAAGAAACCCATTCTGTTTTTCCGTCATAAACCTGATAAATGTGTTTATTTTGATACGTGGTATATTTGGCATGTCCTACTGGATAAGGATTAGTAAATGGCAATTTTCCACAAGCAGCATAAGGATCCGTAGAAAGAAAATAATTCCCATTACCTTTATTTTTCATTAATAATAAAGGTAAAGAATTTTTGATAGGGATAGGATAAGTGTATCCTACTAAACTACTTCCCGAGGTACTTAATACATTTTGTCCTTCTAAAGTGGAAGTATATAGTGGTAAACGACCGGAATAACTTGCAGGAAATTCTATAGATTTTAATAGTGCATGTTTATTTAAATCAGCACAAATGATACTAACATTTTTTAATTTTCCTAAAACAGCGTATCGCCGATAACAAAATCCAGTGCCGTAAGGTAAATTTAGTTGGCTGAAAGAAGGTGCTATTAAAGACATATCTCTAACTCCTTTATCAACAAATCCAAAATTGACTCCAGTTCCATTAGAAGTACTCCCCCAAACCAAAGCACAAGTAATAGAATTTGGATCGGAAGGATTTACTGTATGCGCTCCCCAACCCCCAGTAGATGGAATTGCGCCACTTTGAAAAGTTTTATTGGTGATTTTAAAAGAAGAAGTTCCATTAATCCCTTCAATCATATTGGGAAATTTACTAGGTCTTACTGCCCACCAAGGTGTTTCAGCAAAATTGTAAGTTCTATTTCCAAAATTATAACAATAAAATGTTAATTCTAAAACCCCATTACCCATATCTCTATAACGAGAATAAAATAAAACATCCCCTCGATTTATATTAGGTTTAGGAACCAATCCCCAATTTACCATAGAATAACTTCTATCTCTTACATCAAAATTTTCAGCTAATAATGGGCAATAAAAAGGTTTATTGTTTAAGGGATCCATTTGGGGTTTAACATACATTCCTGAACCGTGTATATATCCATTAGCAAAGGAATCATTACCGCCCATTTCTGTATCTTTATTACTTTCAGGTGCACTATAAACAGTAGTCGTCATGCAATCATCATTCCAAGCAGAGAAAGATCTTTGTGGGCAAATAATTTGACCCAATCCTTGTACGTCAATGTAGTAAATCTGTCCTCCTTTTCCTATTCTAATCGTCCATCCTATATCGGAACTTAAACCCGGGGTATGAGTTAATTGTGTATGAAAAACATCTTGCTCAGTATAAGGAACTTGGTTTGGATAATCTGTCCAATTAATAGTTCCATTGGTAGCAGCCCATAAAGATGTATTAAAAGATACTGAATTTTGTTTGCTAAAAGTACCTGTGTAGTTTGATTCTACTTTGATAGAAGATAAAGCGCTCATATATTATTAAATACTCCAAACAATGAAGAGGGAAAGTCATTAGCATCGTTCGGATCAGTTCCTGCACTTAATTCTACTACATTGGTGTATCCATCAAAATCATCATCAGCTGTAAGAGACAATATAAAATTAACAGACAATTCTGGAGTAACGCTTAAAGGAAGTTCGGTTCCGACGACAATACCATCTTTCCAAGGTCTTTGATAAGGTTGATAATTGTCATAATCAGTAGTACCAGATACATAAGGATTAATAGTATCTTTAATAACAAAGCTAGTTAATTTACCCCAGCCAGCCTCATTCATTAAAATAACATCAGCAAATCCTTCATAAGCTGCAGAGGGCATGGTAAATACTACTTGGTTGTTATTATTTGAAGTGTAATTTGTAGCACTTAATTGAATACCATAAAACCCTGGATAATCTGCAGATAGTCTTCGTGATGCTGAAAAAGGATTAAAAAAAGTTTCATTTTCAAAAACACACCCAGACAGAAAAACACCTTGTATCTTTAAAAAGGATTTACCAAAAACATTAAATGTTTTAGTGACACCAGTAGGAACTATAGGAGGTAAAAAAGGTTTTCCTATAATCATAATCAGCCAATTAAAATTTGAGGTTGTGGAACAGCAGAAAGAAGAGTTCTCTCTGTTAAATTTGGATCTAATTGATCTAAAGAATACTTGGTAGTTAATTCATCAATCATAGAGAAGTCTGAATTAAATTTAAAGATTTTAGCTTCTCCCTTACTTGGAATAGCTTTAAAGATCCATCCTTTAATAGTAAAACTTAAATCTGCTTGATATCGAGCTATTTGTGTTGCGTTTAAATCTGTTGGGTAAGAAGTATTGACCGCGCCATTCCAAATAACAGGACTGCGAATTTCTTGATCATAAACACCAGGGATCCTCCAACTTAAAATGTGTTGGGGATTAGTCCATGCTACCAGGTTAGTAATAATTTGATCCATGTCACTAGCATATTTGGTGAGTATGGAACAATTTAAAGTGATGTCTACTGGATTAGGTTGAGGAATTTTTTTAACTTCAGATGAGTCTAAAGATTTAGCATAATAACCTTCTAACTTATTCCAAGTCCTAGCAGAGTCTCTATTAATACCACCCAGATAAAATGTTACTACTGGAAGTTGTATATTTTGTGCTTTGTCTAAAAGATCCAAGAGAACTCGCTGCTTAGGGGAATAAACGAAACGAACTTTTAACCAATCAACAGCTTCACCAAAATTAGTTCTCTTTCTACGAGCTACTACTATATCATCGAGCATACTCATAACTCCATTAATCTGGATGAATATCTCGTTATTGAAAGTATAAGTCCTCACAACTTATACTTATGTTATTACTTTAAGACAACCTAGAAACTAAACTATCATTCCAACAGAACACAACATTATCAAATCCTTCCAATGCCCTAACTAGATTATGTCGAATGAGTTTATCCCATATTCTAAATCTATTCGCTAACCCACTACCAAGTTGAGAAATGTAGAATTTCTTATCTGGTCTTTTTTCTATAATACTTTTAAGTTTCTTTAACTCCTCAAAGAAAATTGAGGAATATTCTTCTGGTTTATAAAAGGATTCAGTTACATTGTCTGGATATTTTTTTGTAATAAAACCAATAGCATGGGGGTGATCTCTTAATGCTGCTGCACCACCATGACCTTCATGAATTAAATTATCACCAAACACAAAATAGGAATTTGGTTCGGAGTCTAGTATTTCGTGTGTTATTAAAATATTTTTATAAATTGCCATCTTTACTTTTCTCCATCTTTGCTAGCTTAGTATAGTATTTGGGGTCTTCAAATAAATGATCTTTAGCAATCTCTTTAGCCATTTCTTTATTAGATGTATGTTCTGTTTCTATTGTAGTTCCTTTATCCCACTCAGTCTCCAATTCTTCTAAGTCTACATCGTGTTTCTTGGCAATGTCTTCAATAGACATTCCTTTAGAGAGACCATTTAGTAAAGATTCTAAGAGGGAGTCGAATTTATTCATATATTATAATTATACCCAATTAAGAGCACAAGAGGTAACAGGAAATTCCTTTACAAATATTTTTTTAATTTCCAATGCAATGTCTCGATGTTCTTTTTGAGTGTCTTCTTTAGTTCTTAATTGTAGGTAATGCAACCAAGAACGAATACTTCCAGACATATAGAGTGTTGTAGAAGTATTAAGAGGAAGGATCATACGAGCACATTCTTTAGCAATTCCAGACTCAATAAGTTTTTCATATGCTTTAAGACATTTTTGTTGTGCTTCATGAACTATAACAGCAACATCCATATTTTGTGATATTGGGTATTCTTCATCCCCTACTTGACGATTAGTTTTACCTTGCAATCTCCATTCTAGGTTTTCTAGGGTAGTAGCTTTGGAATATCGTTGACTATATTCTTGAAAAGAAAAGGAACGATGCCGAAGAATTTGGGCTGCTATAGCTCTGGAGGTTTTAATCTCCAGAGTCATAAACGCTTGTTCATATATAGACCAATGTTGATGGTCTATACAATATTTGAGGAGCCTTGGTGATGTTTCTGTATTGAGTTGATTGGGTGGGTTTGACACCCGAGCACAATAAGAAATTAATTCTTCAGCAGTATCAATACCTTCAATTAAAGGTTTTGTTAAAGAAATTAATTTAACTTTCACTCTTGATCTTTTGTGCGATTTTTTTTATTGTTGTTACGTTCTTGTTTTTTAACTTTATCAAATTCTTTTTGCTCATTAGAACGAAAGCCGAGAATATCTTCTCTCCAAGTTTTATTAGCCTCTTTACGAGAAAGAGTAGCTTGTCCTGGTGTTGCTTTCTTTTTAAGAGCTTTGCGTATTTCGCTCATCATTGGTGATGATTTTAGTGATGGTCTAGTTACTGTATTCATATTTTTAAATTAAGATTTTCTTGGAAAGCACAAAGCGGTTTCAGAAGGTTCATAAGAATTTTTAGAAACTTCATCAAAATCTCCTTCCCATATTTTTATATCTGCTTTTGGGTTTGGGGTTATTTTAACTGTATAAACATTTTCTAATTCATCGTAACCTGTTTCATATCCGTTCACAACTACACGCATTTCGGGGTCTTGTGTAGTAAGGTGTTCAATAAGTTCTTTGACTCTCATAAGTTAAAATCAATTTAACTTATTTTACTTTTTTTGCAAGTTCATCTTCTTTAACTGATCTACCTCTTACATCTTTTCCTGTTAATTTTTCATAAAATTGATTCAATTTTAATTTAAATTTTGTCCAAAGACGAACGTCACCACTAATGGTTCCTAAAAAATCTTCGAAATCTGAAACAAAACTAGGTAATGTTAATTCTTCTAATTCAAAGTAAGAACTGGGGTCTGCTGTAATTAAAGTCGCTAACTGTTGAAAGAATAAATTTAAACGATTTTCTAAGATTTTCTTAGCAGTGGGTTCTTTAGCGGTTTTAATACCATCAATTAATTCTTGATGTTTTTCTCTAATATTGTAAATCACTTCATTTAAATGAGTATCATATTCAATAGGTTCTTTATAATAAAGTTCGGGGGTTATATTATTAGAATTAGATGCAGCTCTAAATTTTGAAGAAATGTCTTTATACTCTTGAAACCCGTGTGTAATTTCGTGTAAAATTTTAGATTCTATAAATCGCAAAGAAGTATTTTTTAAATTTTTATCGTAGACATTAACAGTTTCAAATTTTTCACTATATGCTGCATAGTCATCGCCAATATCCCCATACACACAATAAATTACAATTTCTTTTTCTTCCTGTGTTTCTAAATCCATTACTTTAACTTTTCCTAATGGTTTGTTTAAAGGAGTAAAATACGTAGGCAATTTAATTTTAAAGTGATTAAAATATTCTCTGTAATGTTTATTTTTTTCAAAAGATACAATTTTTTTACTATCTATTAATTTAGTAACATCTACATTTTTACTGTTATATTGGTTGTAATAAAGTTGAGCAATTTTTTTAATTTGTTTAAGAAGCGCAGATGAAGGTGCTTGTCTGAATTTAGCTTCTTTTAAAATAGTTGTAAATTCTTTAAAATTCATATATATTGTTATTTATGAAAAAAATTATTAAACCTCAAGTAAGAGAAGAATCAGTTTATTACTCAGATTTTTCGGGTAAGTGTTTCGGGGAATATCCAGCCCCGGTTGAGTTGAATATTTCATTTTTATACGGATCTAAACATGATGGAGCTGGTATACAAATACATTTAGATGACGAAGAATTGAAACCCGTTTTAGATATTATTAAAAAACATCTTTCAGAAGATTATAAAAATGATATTAAAAAATCGATTGAAAAATATGAAAATGTATATGAAGACGTTATGCAGATGAGGGATTGGGAACATTGCGACATCATTTCAAATACTTTGTGGTTTTGGAGAGAATTGATGGGAATTGACGAGAAAGAAATCACAGAAGAATAAGCGTGCCGTTTTTATTAAAATCACTATTATGGGGTCATGAAAAAAGAAGAAACATTCATCTCAGAAAAAGAATTCAATCAAATTAAAGTAGAGACAAACCTTACAGAGGAAGATGTACGTATCATTAATTTGAAACCTCGTTTTCCCCTTTTAGCGTATCTTCGACTTAAAATTTGGTTATTTTTTAATAAAGTTCGATAAATAATAACCAAGTGCAAGTACCTTTGAATTTTCAGTTAATTTGTGAACAAGTTCTTTTAGAAGAAGATCTTAATGATTTGTTGGTCAATGATGTACGGCCTAATATAGACCAGGCATTAAAGGATTATAAATCCCAAAAAACTAATCCTCAAATAGACAAAAAACTTCTTCACAATGCTTTATGGAAAGAATTGTTTGATATAAAAAAGGAAATGATTCCTGAACTTAAAAGACAATTTAATATTGATATCAATACACCTTCTAAATTAGATCAATTTATTAGAGACAAACAAATACGTTTCCCCTTTTTAAAAGCTTTACATTCTGAATATATTAAACAACTTTGATGGAGTGAGTTGATAATTCTCAAAAATATATTATTATATTTTTATGGGAATGTATGATTCAATAAAAGTAAAACAAGATCTTCCTCTTTCAGAAGATTTAAAATCATTAAACGTAAACTGGAAAGATTATACTTTTCAAACCAAAGATTTAGACAACTGCCTTTTAGATTACTTTATATCTGAAGAAGGTTTTCTTTATGAACACGTAGTAGAAAGAGAATATATTTCTTATACCACAGAAGAAAGAAAGTCTAAAAAAATTAAACCTTGGGATCTTTGGAAAGAAGTCATTGAAAAAGAAACTCATGATAAGAAGATAGAAGACTATCATGGTAAAATTCGATTTTACACCTATGACGATTATAATGAAGAGAATGATTATTGGGTCGAATTTGATGCTTACTTTGTTTATGGTAAGTTAGATAAAATTGAATTAGTACAATTTAAAAAAGAAACTTCTCGATCCTTTTCTAATAAAAAATGGGAAGAAGAGTATAAAAAACAACAAAAACATCCTTGGAATCTTTTTAAGAAGTATGCTTCTTATGTGGGTTGGAAGTGGTTCTGGTTAAAAATGTCTAGTGTCTTTTATAAACTATCAGGGATTTGCAATAGTATTCAGTACTTTATTATTAGAAACTTTCTATGATATTTCAACAACAACCTGATGTTAGTTACAAATTTATAAAAGAAAGTTCTGAGGTTGATGGAATGTATCCTGAACCGTCAACTAAAATAAAAATTTCTTTACGGGGGGAAGTTCCATTAGAAACTCTTTTGGAATATTTTCGAGATTTTTTAATTGTTAGCGGATTTGTGTTGACTGAAAATGAAAGTGTAGCTATTATTAGAGAAAATACAGAAGAAAGAAATAATGAAGATGAAAGCGATACTGAAATATAATCTACCCGAAGAACAAGAAGAATTTGATATAGCTAATAAAGGTTGGAAATATCGTTCTGCTTTGATTGAAATCGACGAGTATCTTAGAAGTAAAATTAAATACGACGAGAGTCTTACAGATGAACAATATAAAGTTTATGAAGATACGCGGACTAAATTTTGGGAAATTTTAAACGAAGACCAATTGACATTACATTAATATGTTTACTAAAACTATACAAAAAAGTGAAGAATACTTTATCCAATTTACAGATGAAGAACTTTCTAAATTGAGTCTTAAAAATGGAGACAAACTAGATTGGGTTATTAATGAAGATGGATCAGTGTTGCTGAAACCGTGGACCACTTTAGATTTGGATATGTCAGATTGGTCTAAAGAAACACTTATGTTTCTTATTCAAGAGTCAATAGAAAAAGATGTGACTATTAATGAAGTTATCGTTGATGTCATACAAAAATTTATCGACAATCATTCTGATGATCTCACAGACAATACCATTTCAAAAACTTGAAGACATCGCTCTTTCTCTTTTAGATACTCATAACGCTAATCGTTGTAGACATTTTTCTTTTATTCTTTATAAGAATCGTCTTATATCAACTGGTCTTAATGTCAATAAGACACATCCAGTTAATCTTAAAAATAAAAAAATTTCGAGGATTACTGGTGAAGATTATTCAGACCAAAAACAAATTTGTTCTGAATTAAATGCTATACTCAAATTGAAGAGATTGACTAATATAGATACACGTAAGTGTACTTTAATTAATTTGAGATACAATCGTAATAATAACATTGCCTTAGCTAAACCTTGCTCTTCATGCCAATCTCTATTAAGATATCATAACTTCAAACAAATCATTTGGTCTACAGATAATGGATACGAAACTCACTAATATCTCCTGGGAAGAATATGCTTTAAGGTTAGCTGAAGTCGCTTCTTTAAAATCTAAAGACCCGTACGTAAAAGTAGGATGTTGCCTTCTTCGTCATGATCAAAGTGTAGCTTCTCTGGGATTTAATGGATTTCCTTCTGGTATGTCAGAGGATTGGTCTGATAGAGATGAACGTAGAAAATATGTAGTACATTCAGAGACAAATGCTTTAAGGTATATAAAACCTAATGAGTGTTATTTAGCTGCTGTGACATTACTTCCATGTAATGATTGTTTAAAATCATTAGCTTCTTATGGTATTAAGAAGATAGTATACAAAGACATTTATCACCATGATTCTTCTACTATAGACTTAGCAGAAACCTTTGGTGTAGAGTTGATTCAGGTTACTTCTTGAGTCCCCTTTTAATAGCTTTGACTATCTTCTCTTCTTTTTTAGTACCATAACCTTTTTTCTTTGCCATAGATTTAGCAATAGCCCAAGGATTTGCTTTTTGTTTTTTGGCTTCTTCTAGAGTCTCTACGCTTTCGTAGTATTCTCTTTGGTCATTATCTGTATCAAAGGGGTTTTCTCCTTCTTCATAATCCGGATGAGGAAGTTCTTCGTCATCTGAAGATTCGATATCATCTAAATCTTTTTCAGAAGACTCACCTTCTGATGTTTCAACCACTCCTTGATTTTCGAGACTGTCTAAAATTCTTAGAATAGCAGATGCTTTTAACCCTGTCGTATCACTTAAAAGATCTAAAAGTTCTCCACCCGAAAGACCTTCTCCTTGTTTAAAACCGATTTCCCAAACTCTTCTTTCTCTTTCGTTACGATCTAATTGACCTGATTTGATGTCATTAAAAATATAATTAACATTGCTTAATTTTTTTTCTTCTAATGTGCAAAGAAAAGTTTCGAAAAGTTCATTAAATTTAGGAGTATTCATTTTTTATATTTATGTTGGGGTAGTTTGAATTTCTAAAATTTTATTAAAATATTGAGAAGGTGTGTTTTTAGATATTTGTCTTTTAATAAAATGGATCACATCATCATCCATTTTATTTTCAATTAAACAATCTGTACGATAATCAAAGTAAATTAAATTTTCTTCAGGGTAATATTCGGTTTTAAACGGGATAGGAATTTCAAAAGTTTCTTGAGGTTTCTTTTGAGATGCTAAAGAAATTTGTATAAAATAATGACTTCGTTTAAAAATAATTAAACGACCTTTGCGGATAGTTTTTGATCCTAAACTAAAACTAATCGAACTTTGAAAATTTTTGGTGAAGAAATCCTCCCAAGACATCTCATTCATAAAAATATTAGATACATTAATCATTGGTTCATAAATGTGGCTTTTTGATCAGCTGACATGGGGTAAATTTTTTCATTGAAGTATTTCCAAAATTCTTTAGTATCGGGGGAACTTTTAATAACAGACACTACCTCCACATCATTACAGTTAATCGCTCTAAAATTTTGCATAAAAATATCATAAGCAATAACTAAATTTTTGGCTTTAGGGTTATAGAGAAGACCAGAACCTTTTGGGGGGTTGTAATTTAAAATATCTCTTCCTAATTTAGACAATAATAAGTTACTATCATTGGTGCACAGCATTCGCCGATAATCACTATAACCCGGCTTATTAATTCTTCTACGAAATTTTAATTCAATAACATTTTGAAGAAGAATTAAAGCTAATGCATCCCTTCCTAATCTCATGCAATATTTTCTTTGACCTCACAAATACCAAAGATGCGATTTTCAGAAAGGAAGATGACCATACCTTCTTTTTGTCTGATAGCAACAAGTCCACGATCGCCAGGAAAAATAACTTTAGAACCTTTCTTGACTTGTTTACAATTAGGACCAGCCAATACAACTTCACCCACTCTCCAAGCACGTTGGTCTACAATCTGGTTGGGTAAAATGATACCGTTTCTTTTAACTCCCCCATCCACCATATCTAGATATTTGACCATGATCACATCACCCAATAACTCGGTGATTTCATAATCTTCTGGTAAAGGTAGATCTTTATAGTCTTCAGGAACAATTCCGTTAATTTCTGTTGGTAGTATCATATATTAGATTTATTAAGTGTTTCGTTAAAGTCAAGCATTTGTTGTATTTCTTTTTGTGAAAGTTCCATAGTCTTAGCTAAGATAGGAATTTTATTATTTTGATCTTCTTTATCTACTTTGATTTTTTTAATATAATTTATTTTAGACATGTATTTTTGTTTAGGAAAACAAGATATTAAAAGTTTATAATGAATCTGTTTATCTATATTACCCAAAGAATTAACAGATTCATTAATAGCCAAACAAGAAGAAGGGGTTAAGAAGCTGAGCCATCGGTTTATTAAAAATAAATTATAATTTTCAAGAGGTATATCCCCTTTCTTGGTAGATACTATATCTTTGAGATAATCAAAGATCGTCATACAATGACTTTACGAGACGCGACATGGATATCCATAGTCATGTTCAAAAAGATATTCTCCGCCTTTTGCATAAATTCGAGAGCTTTGATATCATCCAGCCCAGTAGAGTAAGCAAAGGAAGGGGCTTTAGACCCCGCTTGAAGATTAATACCAGTATGAATTAAAACACAATTGTTTTTATGGGCAGCAATAGATACTGAACACTTCTTGTGTTCTTCTCCATCTATAATCATAATATCATCTCCGTCTACATAACCGGGTTTATCCAAATACTCTGAACAAAGTAAAGAACCTAATTGAGCATTAAAGAGTCGTTGAAAACAAATTCCACCGAACAGATCTACCTTAGGAATTTCAATAATAAAATTAATTGCCATATCTGAATAGATGTAATCTTTATTAATGGAGTCTTCTAAATCGATGATTGCATCAACCACATGCATAGGGGCAATAAATGAAATGATATCCCCAGTAGCGGTCACTGACTTCTTCAAAAATTTATAGCTAAAAATATTATGAATAACATTTCCGTCATAATAGTCACATCCTGTTACTTCCTTTAGTTGTTGTCTTGTAATAATCATACGTCTTTGATTATGATGTAAATTTTAATAAAATCAACAAATTTTTTATTATGTCACTTCCATCCGATAAATAAATACAATGAAACAATATTATATTTACAAAACAACAAATAAATTAAATGACATGCAATATATAGGATCTCATTGGGGCAAATTAAATGATAGTTATTTAGGTTCCGGTTTAGCCATAAGAAAATCAATAGAAAAATACGGCAAACATAATTTTAAAAAAGAGATAATTGAAATAGTAGATAATAAAGATTTGCTTTTAGAAAAAGAAAGATATTGGTTAGAAAAATTTAATTGTGCAACTAACTCAAAATTTTACAATTTAACAAATGTAGCTGGAGGCGGATTTATGTCTGATGGCAAAACAGAAGAAGAAAAAAAAATTATTCGTGAAAAACAGGAGGTTAATAGACGTCTAAAAAGAAAACAAACAGCCCAAAAAATGAAACGAACGAAACAAAATTGGACTGATGAACAAAAAAAAGCCAACAGCGAAGCAGTTAAAGGGGGTATATCAAAAATACCTCAACAGAAAAGAAAACAAATACATAAAAAAATAGGCGAATTAAACAAACAAAAATGGCAAAATCTTTCAGAAGAAGAAAAATCAAAATATATTGAAAAATTAAAAGAATATAGGAGTAGATTGATTATGACAGATGAAATAAAAAACAAAACTTCTAATACCATGAAAAATAATTGGAAAAAATTACCAGACAATTTAAAAAAAATAAAAATTCAACACATGGGGGATATTGTTAGGGGTAAATTATGGTGTAATAACGGAATTAAAAATTTTAGAAAAACTCCAGAAGAAATTGAAAAATTAAAATACACACTGGGAGTAATACCAATAATTAAAAAAGTGTGTAATAACGGAACTAGAAATTTTTATAAAACACCAGAAGAAATTAAAGAATTGGGGTTGGAAATAGGGAAACTCAAAACTTTATAATAAATGTTATTTGCAATAAATCTCCTTAAATTTTTTATTTGATTCTTCCCATTCGGGGGTCAACATAGAATCGCCCAATCCATAATGAAGAACCTTAATAGGTAAAACCCCTACCTTAACTTTCTTTTCATTGGCTTTCAAACAAAAAGACATATCATAGTGATGCCATTCAAATTGTTCATCAAAGCAAAGATCGTTATCCACTAAGTCTTTAACCTTACAAGCTATAAACAATCCATCCACAATCAAAGCTCTCGATTGGGTCCGACCAAATATGGTAGTCCAAGCTTGGTTGTCTTTATTGACATGAGCTACTTCCCCTACAAAATCTTCTCTTCCGTTAGAAGCTAGGTGCCAAGCCATCTTATCTACTTTCTTGTTAAAAGATTTAGTACCAGCCAATCCTGTAATAGAATAAGGACTAAACATTAACTTCTCATAAAGAAATATATCTTCTAAGACTACATCATCATGAACAAATAAAACAGTTTTATCTATATGGTTGGGGTCTTTAAGAATTTCATTGTAACATAATCCTAACCCTCTTTTATTATCTTTGAATATATGAAAATCAATATTGGAGTTGGTTTCACATTGTTTTTTAAGACTTAAAAAAATTTGTTTCTGTTCAAATTCTACGTCTGTTTTGGCTTGAGTGCATACTACAATTAATAGTTTATTGTTCATAAAAGAAAGTAAGGATTGTTATAAGGAAACGTTCCTATTTGTTTAAAATTTAAACCAGTAAATTCATAAATGATACCATCTTCTTCTATTTGATTTGATCCTTCAAATGCCATAGAACTAAAAGAATCCTGATCCATATGTAAAGAAGATCCAGCCTTTACTACATAAAGTTTTTCTGTGTCATATATCCAAGATGTTAATAGACCTTTATATTTAGAATAAGCTTTAACTATGTCGCCTCCGTTAACTGAGAGGTGATAAGGTATAATAGAAGAATCTACATTAAATTCTTGATGGCCGTTAAAGTCTGTGAAGTTTTGTATAATACCATTATGAGCTACAAAGTGGAAACCGAAATTAAACGGGTGTGTAGTACAGTAATTAAAAGAAGGATCTTTAGAATTAGTTGGAGCCCGAGAATGAAACAAATAGTATATTGGAAATTCTTCTAAAGATTTTAATTCTTCTTTTAATCCTTCTAAAGTAAAAGGAGCTTCCTGTTTAGAAACGTGAAAATGATTTTGAGTAAATACCAAACAACCAGAAGCAAAAGACCCTCGATCTAAACCTTCTGTATAAAGTTGATGAGCTTTTTCTAAAGAAGGTGCACCACAAATATTACACATAAATTTATATTGCAATACAATTAAATTTTTGCCACGGGATTTCTTTAGAATAAAGAAGAGGATCTACTTTTTTAGCTTCTACGAAACCTTGAAGTCTAGCTGAACATGCAGGACAAGTCGCACAACTTAAATCTTTACCTTCATAGCAAGTCCACGTCTTATCAAATTGAACCCCCAAAGAAATTCCATATTCAATAATTTCTTTCTTGGACATCTTAACTAGAGGAGCTTGTATCTGAACTTTATGAAGACGATTATAAGCCAAACAATCATTTAGGCTATTTCTGAATTGAGAGGTTCCATCCCAATGTCCACTGGTATCATCCACTAAAGCAGCCCCGTAAAAGACATCTGAACATTCATTAGCTTCTGCATAAGAAGCTGCAATAGACAACATGATCATATTACGATTAGGAACGTGGGCTTTATTTTGAGCCTCTCCAATGACCTCTTTCATTTGAGGAACGTTAATGTCTTTATTAGTTAAAGCGGATGTGGGTGCTAATAAAGAAAGAAATTTTAAATCCACTACTACATGTTGTTTAATAGAATTGCCATCTCCTACCCCTAAATTAGTAGTATATTCCAAAGCTTTGTCAATTTCTTTGCGATGTCTCTGATTGTAATCGTAAGTTAAACAATAAATTTCTTCGAATTCTTTTAAACAGTGATGGAGAACTACCGACGAATCCATTCCGGAACTAAAAACAACTACACATTTTTTATTCATTAATGATTAATATAAAAGATTTTAATTAAAATTCCACTCAAATGATTAAATAATATATAACCTATGGTATTCAAAGACTCTACTCTTCTTCAAGAAGCTTACATCTCAGCAGTTCAAAAAGCAGTTAATGTTCCTTCTAGTTCACCACAAGCAGACACTGAACTTAACCCTGAACCGATGGCTATTTCTATTGTGGGTACTTCTGAACCTGAGCAAGAATGCGGATGTGAGGATTCAGAAGAGAGTGAAGAAAACCATATGGCAATGACTAATTTGTTTTCACTTTTCAGTAATGCTAAAAAGTTACACGGTTATGCAATGGAAGGCATCAAGTTAGATCCGTGGATGCAACAGAAGATTGCTGTTTGTGCAGACAATTTAGAAGCTGTATCTAGATCTATTAACTACGATGCCGCCAAAGCAGGCATGTGTGATTAATTCAAAGAATCGTCTGCAGGAATAAAATAACGATTTCCTGCTTGGATACTCTGTTCATACACGTCATGAAGCTGTACTGCTAAATGACGATCTACCTTCATCATAAGTTCCAATAATTTAAATGCTGAAGAGGATACACCATTAACATCTTTAAGTGTTTCTGCAATGTATTGTTTGATGAGTTCTTGTGCTTCTGTGTTCATTTTAGCTTTTAAGTATGTTTTCTAGTTCTTGTTTGATTTCTTTTTTTGTTTTAAGTCTATAATTACCATTTTCCATTTTAACTACTACTCCTTCTTTTTCAAGATAATTTAAGTGATGTTGAACCACTTTGATTTGTTGATTTTCATTTAGATTAATAAATTCGCTATCACTCATTTTTATTTATAACTAATATAACGATACATTTGTTTTTGGTGTTCTAGTTGATCCAACCAACTACAATTACTAAACCATACCATGTTGATAGCTAGTGGTGTAGTTGGTTGTTTTTTAAATTGAAGATCTTTTTTCAAAGCTTCAATTATTTTTTTTATGGTTTGTTTCATGATTTATTTGATGATTATGGTCATTTTAAATAAAAAATACACGTTTATTATTAATAAATATAAATTGTGTCTACTCTTATTCCTATTTTGTCTACTACTCCAGGTTCTCCTTTAAGTTACAATCCTTCTATGGCTGAAACTTTTTCTTGGGTCCCTATTGCTGGTTCTGGGAGAGCTTTGTTCGCACAAGCAGTATATCCCATCAATGTACAAGAACAATTGACAACTATTACTAATGTTCTTTGTGCCATTTTAGCTAAACCTTAAAAGGTTTTCTCCTGTTGTAATAAAATCTTTGACTTCATCATCTATAATAGGTTGTCCGTTATGAACTATATTGACAACTTCTTTATATATTTTAAAGGCATGCTTTTCGAAAATAGCATTAGCTTGTTCATACCCTAAAGCTTCATACCAACACTGAACTTGAGGAAATTGTGGAGAAGCATGGAAAATACACCCATTATGAAAATTTCCCAACCAACACAAAAGAAAAAGACCTCCTTTAATTTCTTTCTCTTTAACCATAAACTCCCAAAAGACAGCTCTCTCTTCTGGAGCTTTACCAGCATAACGATTTAATTTAGTTAGATATTGTCCATCTAGAAAAACAATAGAACGCCCTTTAGAGGTCACATAATTTTTCAAAACCTCTACATTACCATCATCCATATAAGCTTTACGGATGGTAGGCCATTTAACATTGTTTTTCCTCATAGCAAAAAAAGCAGAATTACTTAGAGGTTGGCGATTCATAGATACTTTTTTGTCTTTTCGGTTATCAATCATGAAACAAAAATAGAGAAATTTAAAATTTAGTCAAGACTTATTTTTTGTTTTCTATCTGGTATAATGAAAATTTCATCAGAGTTTATGCATTTCTTTTTCCAATCTGATACATGACCATGAATATCAATATCAAGAATATCGGAAGCAAATCCAAGAATACGTAAATTGGGCCATGCCTCTGGTCTATCTTTTACAATTTCTGTCAAGGCTTCCTCTTTTGTTCTTCCAGCCATCACTAAAGCGGTAATGCCAATTGCAGTTGATCTTGAAATACCAGCAAAACAATTCACGCCTAGATTATGTGGCTTATCATCTTCTGCAAGTGGTTTCAAAAATGTAATAATGTTCTGAATGTGCTGAAGTTGAGGTGCTTCATGTTCTAAGTGTTTCCAAGCAATACCATCCTCATTAGACCAATCGGCAAAGAATTGAGAAAAGAATTTAACATTCTTTTCTTGAAAATTCTTTTTTATTCTGTTTATTTGCTTTTTGTCTTCATGACCAACTACTGAAATCCATACGTCATAGTCATTCTTGTTTTTATTAAAACTGTAACTTTCGGCATCAGAAAGATTAGTTATTTTTACTTTGTTTATCATTTTACATTAACACTAGCTTGTTCTTTGGTATAAAACTGATGATAATGATCATCAAAATAATCTCCTGTATTAAATTTCAACCAAGTTTTTTTATCTACTTTCATAACAATTAAGCTATCACTATTATCACTTACCAAATAAAATTTATATTTGGCAAAAAACCAAAACCCTCTTTTAGTTTTATTTGCTATTATCATGAACTTGTTCTTTCCAACCCCACATAAGATCAAAATAAGCCCATTCTTTTTCTGCTCTTTCTTTTTTAAATTTCAAGTCTTTTTTAATTTCTGTCAAAAACCATTTTTTAAATTCTTTAGATTGTTCACTACTCCAAGTTTTTTGTAGATACCAATCTGGTTTTTCAGAAAATTCTTTATCCCACTTTTCAAAACCAACAGACTGAAAAAGTTTATCAAAAGCTTTATCAAGAAATTCAGTTGTCGTCAGTTTTTGTTTGTTCATTTTCTTTTTGTTTTTCTAATAAAATTCTGCCATATCTAGTAATACATTCTCTTGCATAACTATCAAGTTTTTCTAAACACCCATCCGCCACTAGACCGCTTTCATAAAATGCATGCTCTTCTATTTCTTCAAGTTGACTCTTCGTCATCATCATTTTTTTCACCTTTAGCATCTTTCTCTTTCCAATATTGTTCGGTACCTTCATGGCAAGCAATGTAACCGTCTTTTCTAGCCTGTTCATAACACAATGTTCTATACCAACTACCCTTGTGGCAAAGTTCTCCTTGTTTTCCTGTTACTTCACAAGTACTACTAGATTTTTTTTCGGTTTCATTAACAATGTCGTCTATAATATCATTTTCAATATTATCTCCACCATAAACGCTTGTGTAAAAACGGAGAGTTCCGTATTTTTCTTTAATCTGATTAGCAACAACCTGAACTTCTCTACCCTCTTTTGAACAGAGGTCACAGAAGTGTTGAAGCTTTTCCATGCCTTTATTAAGAAGGCCATACCAACCATCATCACACTCCATCCCCCAAGCCATGCAAGTTTCCATTTTATCTCCTTTATAATCTCTAAGAATTTTAGGATACTTTTCTACGAGTTTGAGTTCTAATTCTTTATTCATAAATTTTGTTTTATTAAATTAAAATATTGTTTAACTGTAATTATTTTCCCATCTAAAATAGAAAAAGCTAGAGCAGAATCTGATTTATGATTGTTTTTAATAGCTTCTGCAATTTCTCTTCGTGATGGGAAATTGCGTATTTCAAGAACAAATTCTTTTATTTTTTCAATATGTGTTTTAGTTTTTTCATTAGCCTCTACTATTCTTTTCATTAAAGAAGAAAGTTGTGTAGCAATTTCAAAATCGAATTCATTCTCTATGATTTTAAAGAACTCTTCATAAGAAGGCATTTCTTTTTCTATAAAGTATTCGATTAAATTGTTTTCTGAATTCAGTTGAGACTTGACCCGATGAATCCAAAGGTACCAATCTGATTTGATTTTAATTTTGTTTTGTCCTCTATTGTAAGTGAGAACAATTCCTTCTTCCCCTTTCCACCCTTTAACCCAATTAATAATTTGGGAGAGGTCTTTTATATTATCGAATTGATATCTTTTAGGTGTAAGTGGACATCCCAAACCTTTCCAAATTTGTAACAACTCTGAACCATGAACTAATTTTAAATTTCTTTTATCAATTGCCCCCAAGAAATAAAATTTTACTTCTTCTGGCCTGATAACAATAACATTATTGGGGGTTAATATTTCAAACAATAAAGAATAATGATTATGTTTTGAAAGATAACTTTTAATATTGGGATACTTTTCAGGTAGCAATTCAAAATCTTTAGAATTTTCTTGAATATTGTAAGATACTGTCCCTCTTGTCCTCATACTGAATTGATCATTAACAAAGTCAGCAATTAACAAAGATCCATCTAACTTAGATTCTACACACCAATCATTAAATTCTTGGGGGTCTGGATAGCAATCAGGTTTCTCTCCACAATTAAAAAATTTAGGAAACCCACAAGAAAGAACCTCTCCTTCTCTATCAGTAACAATAGAACGGAGGTGGAGATTATCAGAATTCCATTTAGCGTCTATTCGAGGAACAATTAAATAACAATCCAAACCACAAAAAGTATGAGGATTGATATGAAAATATTCTTCTGTTGGTAAATTAATTTTCACTTCAAAGGTCAATTATACCACACTGATTATCAATATCAACCCATTTATTGTTGCGAGAGAATTGTTAAGATGACCCAAATCACAATAACAATAACAGTTGCTACGTTAGAACTTTTCATATTTTGAACTCATAAAGTTCATTAATATTTAACAATTTATGTTCACAACCATTGATCTCTTCATTCCAAGAATCATGAAAGTGTCCATATAAATGTAAAGATGGTTGACAAACTTTAAAAATTTCGCCCATAACTTCTCTTTCAAGAGTCAATTCTTCTAACAAATACCCATCATCCTTTGCCCAATCATACACCATCTGATTAAAGCGTTGAGGAAAGCACCAAATTGGAGCAGTGTGAGTTATTAAAGTATCAACTTTCTGAAGCTTGTCTCCGTCAAAATACAAACCTTCTTTACTCCAATAAGATACGCCTTCTTTTCTCATGGATCTATCAATCGAAGTTGCTCCTCCAATAAACTGAATTAGTTTACCATTATGTTCCATAACAGTATAATCCTCAATAGTTTCAAAGTTGCTCAATTTAATTCTATCGGCACCATTGTAATACGAAGGGTCATCGTGATTACCTCTTATGGACATAAAAATTATACCATATTTCTTAAATTTATTATTTAAATCATGTATATCATTAATTTGTTCTTTTTGGGGTTTAAATCCAATACCAGAATCACCCACACTAATGATATAACAATTTTCTAATTTATTTTTGTCTATAATATAAAATAATTGCCTCCAATCTCCGTGGTGGTCACCCAGAAAAATTAAAGGTTTGTTAGTGTCTAATTTTTTCATGCCCATATTATAAAGAAGTTGATTTAAAAATCAACCCACATTTAATAAAGTTATCAGGCTATGGATGACAGTAAACAAACAAACTAAAGTAATTACAACCCACCCCCAAAAACCTAAATGATCTTTATTGAAATTCATAAAAAATATTAAAGGATTATTTTTTAAAAATCTAGTTGACATTATAAAAAAAATATCACATACTTTTTTTAATGGCAAACAAATCACCAACCAAACAAATAACCCTACTCACTAATTCTTTTTTAGAATATTATCACATCCATCATCGAGATAGTTTGGATTATTTGTTAGAAAAATACTCTTACCAACTTTTAGAAGGTATAGGAGTAGAGTTTCATAACATTTCCATCGATGATGAAAACTATATTGAAGAAACGGAAAAAGAATTTTTAAAATATGAATCCTCAAATTAAAGTCCATCGACAAATTCCTACCAGTGGAGTGTGGTATGAAACCATGCTTTCTCCCTTTAAAACAGAAGAAGAAGCTTGGGATTATATTAAAAAAGAACATCATTATTATCCAGTAGAAGATCAAAATTATCGTGTTACTACACCTACAGATGTTCATTATTTTCGAGGGTGTTTTTAGCTTGATGTTTTAAAAGAAAATCTCTATTCTTATTTCTGATGAATATTAAATATTGTAAGTGTTGCGCTTCTCTCATTGAATCAGAACGTTTGGAAATTCTTCCAAATACTTCGTTCTGTGCTCCATGTGCTCAAAAGATACAGCCAGTCAAAGCTAATAAAGGTTATCTTAGTTTTGATCATAAGACAGGTGGGGTCCTTCAAGTATTGTCTGCTGAAGATTATGAGAATAAAAAGAGGTACTTTATACCCAACGGGAGTCGTAGTTGTGTTAAGAACTTTAGCAGGAGTGTGTGCGCATGAATAAAAAAGAAAAAATTAAAGACGTAGACCTTAAAAAAATAGATGACAAAAAGTATACTCTAGATTTTTTTAGTAAGGGATATAATATCAGAGTAGAAGCAGATGAAGCTGTTTGTTATCGTCTCTTTAGACAAATTAAAAAACAATTAAATCTCAAATGAAAAAGAAAGAACTTGAAGAATTGGGTAAAGAAGTCTTAGACTTTAATACAAATATTGTAAAAGAATTACAAATCCTTTTAGAACAAAATTATTGTCAATTTTGTACAGATCCTAACAAGAAAACATTTAAAGAGTTTAAAAGAAACTCCAAAATTATAGCTAAAGCTTACACAGAAATTATTAAAAGAAAAGAATTAAACATAGAATGAAACGAGAATATTACACCCCTGAAGGAGATCACCCAGATGATGCTATTGTTAAGGTTAAAGACTTTATTAATGAATTGTCTAATATCCAAGAACAATACTTTGTCAAACTAGTAAAAGATCTTAACCTTAATTCCGAAGGAGAAGATTGGCTTCATGACTACATTTACAATTCAGGAGAAGAAGGAAAGTATTTGACCTTTGAAGAACATATTTCCTTTTGTAAAAAAACATATGATGAAATGGTAAATTAATTTTTTTTTTATTTAAAGTTTCTAAAGACTGTTAGGGTAAATATATAATATGGCTTTAGAAACTATTTTTAATAATTTAGACCTTAAAGGGACTTTTCAGGGAAATATTTCAGCCACAGGTTACTTTTATGATGCTAATGGTTTAGTTTCATCAGCTGCAGTCACAAGTCTTTCTTCTACAGTTGATGCTAATTTTGCCCCAAAGACTTCTATCACAAGTCTTTCTTCTACAGTTGATGCTAATTTTGCCCCAAAGACTTCTATCACAAGTCTTTCTTCTACAGTTGATGCTAAGTTCATTCCAAAGCCAGCTTCTGCTTCTGCTCAACAAGTCTTAACTTATAATGGTTCTACAGCTACTTGGGTCGCTAGTGCTGCTTCAGTTGGTGGAGGAACTTTAACGTTCGGGGCGTCTCAAAATGCCACGGGATTATCTACTGTTTCGTTTACTGGTATTCCTTCTTCAGTCAAAAAAATTACAATAATGTATGTCGGCATACAAACTACTAGCAACGGAAGATGTTTAATACAGTTAGGAACTTCAGGAGGTTATTTACAATCAGGTTATTTAGGATCATCTTATGATATTACCAATAGTGTAGGATTTTCTACTGATGGCACTACAGGAAGTCCTTCTATAAGACACGGAATTATAACATTAACAAAGCTTTCGTCTACAAGTAATATATGGGTAGAAGGTTCAACGATAGGTTTGTCAAATAACAACTTTACAATGGTTACCGGAGGTTCAGTTGATTTAGGAGGAACTTTAACAAGTTTGCGTTTAATTACACATAATACCGTCGGAGGTTCTACTGAAAATTTTGCAGCTGGAACAATAAACATTATATACGAAGGATAATTTAAATTATGAAATATATCATTTACCCTTTAGACAACAACAAGCTTGGAGTTTTAGAACCATTACCAGAACTTTCCGTCGAAGAAGCTGCTGAAAAAGGTGTTCCAGCAGGCAAGCCTCATGGTGTTATTGAATCAAACGAAATTGATTTAGAATTTGTAGGGCTTTACGAATATAAAGACGGAAAGGCCGTTTTAGATATCTCAAAAGCAAAAGAAATTCATTTTGATAAATTTCGTGCTGCAAGAACTTCTCTTTTAGCTGCTCTTGACATCGAATATTTAAAAGCGGACGAACAAGGAAATTTGGAACTTAAAAAAGAAATTGCTGCTAAAAAGCAAGCACTTCGTGATGTTACTTCAATCAAGCTTCCAAATACTCTTGATAAAATCAAAGCTACTTGGCCAGAAATTCTTGGAACAAAACCATAATAAGTAATTTTCATGTCCGTTTGTAACTACACACAACTCGTCTCACCGAACACTTGCTTAGGGGATTCTCTAGCAACATTCAATGCTAATTTACTTGGCCAGAAGTTCTTGGAACCAATCCTTTTAGAAATAAATAATATGGCACTCAACGGCACACCAATTTCAGAAAATCTGTGTATCGGAGAGTGTCTTAATACTTGTAAATCTTTTTACCTTTAAAAACTTTACAGTCTTTAGTTGATTCTTTTTTCTTCCAATCAATTTGGTCAAAATTCTGATTAAAGGTTTTCTTGTCTACTGGTCTGGGTTTATCTCCTTTGCCTGCACTCATAGTTTTTCTCCTACTAAAGATAATAACTGTTTTTTCTCAAAGTCAATCTTATTTCCTACACAAACACATTGTTTTTCTAACTCTTGAAGTTTTTCTTGTAGAAAGTATAATACAGAATCATCTTCAGTTTCCTGAATCATAGTATCAATATAATCTGTAATAATCACAATTTTATCTAATTCTCGATTTAACCAATCTACCGTTAATAGAGTCGAATTTAAGTCCATAATAACATACTTTAATCTTTTAATTTAAAAATGGCAAATTCTATACAAAAACCTTAAATAATACTACAAACAATGATTTATCGGCCCTACTCTAATAATAATGCTGTTCCTGGGAATACTTTAGGACCTATTCAAGATCAGTCTTATCCTTCTACTTCTCTTTTAGGAGCGTTTGCTTCTCGGCTTCCTTATGCATATTCTATTTTGGATTCCATCATGCAAAGGAACCCGAAGTTTAAAGATTTTAAAAATGCATCGCCTAAGAGAGATGAACTCATCCAAAATCAATCAGTCTTTTTGGATGAACCTGTATTTCAATCTGGTCAAGGTGCTCCAGGTTCTATTACCATTAACAAAGACTATCAAGCATTCATTTATGCTTCTATAGATAAAGACAAATCTCGTCGTTTGTCTGATTATCGAAGAATGGCTGCATATTCGGAATTAGCCAATTGTATTGATGAAATTTGTGATGAATGTATTGTTAAAGATGAAAATGACAATATTGTAACATTTAATTTAAGAGGGGAATTTAGTAAAGAAATTAAAGATTCTATTGAAAAAGAATTTAAAAAATTCATTACAAATTTTGATTTAGAAAACAGGGGATGGGAATATTTTAGACAATTCCTTATTGATGGAGAATTGTTTTTTGAAAATATTATTGACGCAGATCGTAAAGATTTGGGTATAGTAGGGTTAGTTTCTTTGCCTACTGAATTAATCAATCCAGTATATCACAATGTTCAAAATGAATTAATTAAAGGATTTATTATCAGAAAACCAGTTACAGGTCCAATCAATTCTATGAATAAAAAAGATCAAGAAGAAATCTTTTTTATGAATAAAGCTCAAGTAACTTATATTCATTCTAATATATGGAATGAATTTAAAAGTATTCGTTTACCTTATATAGAAAATTCTAAAAGAGCTTATCGTCAATTGTCTTTGGTGGAAGACTCTGTAGTCATTTATCGTTTAGTAAGAGCACCCGAAAGACTTAAATTTAGAGTTTACACTGGTAACATGCCAGCACCTAAAGCGGAGGCTTATCTTAAACGCCTCATGCAAAATTATTGGTCGAAAAAGAATTATGATTCTCAACAAGATGGTGGAAAGATGACCAACATATATGATCCTCAATCTATGTTGGATGCTTATTGGTTTACAAGAGACGCCCAAGGTAACGGAACAGATGTAGACGTATTACCTTCTGGTGGTGCATTGGGTGAATTAAAAGATTTAGATTATTTTCTTAAAAAACTTTATGAATCTTTAAAAGTTCCTATTTCTAGATTTTTATCTTCAGATACTCCTTTTAAAGACGGAGCAGAAATTACTCGCGATGAATTAAGATTCGCCAAATTCATTATGAGAATTCAAAGGCAAATGGCAATGGGTATTAGAGATGTTTTTATCACCCATTTAAAAATTAAAGGTCTTTGGCAACAATTTAAAATCAAACAACGAGCCATTCAATTAGAATTTAATATTCCCACTACCTTCATGGCAATGAGGGATCAACAGATGTTGGATATTAAGTTTGATAATTTCTTAAAAATTACTGGAAACAATTCTGTTTCTACTTCTTATGCTCAAAAATACTTTTTAGGAATGACTGATGACCTTATGAAAGAAAATAGAGCATGGTTGCAAAAAGATGCAGCATTCCGATGGGAGTTGTCTCAAATTGAAGGTTCTGGTCCTAATTGGAGAGAACAAGCTGCCGCAGCTGCTGGTATTTCCTCAGAAGAAGGGGGTGGTGGAGAAGCAACACCATCACCTAGTGGGAGCGGGGGGGGTGGTTCTTCAGAAATTCCATCCTTTGGTGGTAGCGCACCCGCTGCTGAAACAACTCCAGAAGAAACACCAACAGAAGCACCAACAACTGGCAGTGAAACAGAAACTTCACCAACAGAAGCGCCTCCAGTTTAAATGATTCACACATTCACCCATAAATAATAAATACCATGGGTCAAGATTTAAAAATTTCTCAGCTTCCACCAGTAGTCGCCCCACTGAGTAGTGATGTTCTTCCGATTGTTAATGGCGGGTTAACAAGAAAAATAACTATTGATAGTATTAATAATTTTGCTAACGATTATACCCATGCAAATTTTTTACCTTTATCTGGAGGAATTGTAACTGGGAATTTAGGAGTAAATGGAAATTTAGATATAGGTAGTGACGTAACTATTGTAGGGGGGTTATCCGTATTCGGAGACACTACTTATTTAAATACGCAAATTGTTGCTACTAGTTCTATAATTTTAGATACCGAAACTAATTTTGATGCGATAAGAATCACACAAAGAGGTTTAGGTAATGCGTTTTATGTAGAAGACACATTAAGTCCCGATTTAAGTCCCTTTGTTATTCGTAATGATGGTAGAGTGGGTATTGGTACTAATACCCCAACTCAAAGACTTTCTATAGAAGGTAATACTACCATAACAGAAAATTTAAGTGTTGGTGGAGAAATACAAATAAACTCTGGTAGGTTGGTCAACGTCTATCACAACGACTTATCTTTATTAGATCCAGCTGATCGTTCTTTTAGAATCTTCCTTAGTGGGGATGAAAAATTTGCTATATTAAATAATGGTAATACTGGAATAGGAACATCTACACCGGAAGTTCGTTTAGATGTTAATGGTGATGCTATTATTCGTAGTGATTTAGAAGTTAAAGGTAATTTATCTGTTTTAGGAACCACTACCCAATTAGATACTTTGGTATATGCCACATCTGCTTTAGATGTGGTAAATTCGGGTACTGGTCCTGCAGCTACGTTTAAGCAAACTGGAGATCAACCTGTTGCGCATTTTTTAGATGATAATGAGACTGCTTTGTTCATCGACGGCAAAACATCAACTCCTGGGTTTGTCGGAATTGGTACTAATCTACCTCACGAAAAATTAACAGTTGTTGGTAATATTACTGCCTCTAATATTATTTATGCGGATGAAGGTAATTCTGTTGAATGGAATTATAGTTTCGATAATGCGGTTTATTCTATATCAGGTACTCCCGATCAACTTGTTTCTACTAAAACTGTTGATTCGCCAGGGGCTAATGAATTTACTCTTAGTTTTCCTAATAAAGTTACGTTTCCAGGAGATGTGTTTGTAACTAACAATCTTTCATCTACAAACATATTATCTAATACTCTTTCAGCTATATATGTATCGTCTCCTGGTGGGGATAGTAGTCGTTGGAATAATAATTCTACTATAGTTGAAACCAACTCAGCTAATTGGAATACTGCTTATGGTATATTATCGAGCAATACTATAACAGGAACACTTTCTGTTGATGATATAGAGTTGACTAATGCAAATTTAAATTTAAATCAATGTTTGACATGGGCAAATACAAAAAGCCTTTCCAGTCTTCTTTTAACTATAAATGGAGTAGGATACAAAATACCTCTCTTAATTCAATAAATAATAAAAATGGCTACTAAAAAATTTAACGAATTAACTACAAGCACTACTTTAAATAACACAGATTTTATTGTAGGATATGCAAATACAAGTCCTGGTGGAGAAAGAAGATGGCAATACTCCGTTATTAGAAATGAAATTTCTCAATATCTTCCTTTATCGGGAGGAACACTAACAAATAATTTAAGTGTTGGTGGGGTTGTATCTAGTTCTGGTGGAAATTCTAATAATTGGAATAAAGCTTATAATATTGGTACGGCTTACTCTTTGGTTTCTTCTACATTCCTTACTTCAGAATCAGATTCTCAAACCCTTTCATTTAACGAATTAAATAAAAATCTTTCTATTTCTAATGGTAACACTGTTTCGTTAAGTGCTTTGTTAGATGATACAGGGGTAGATACTGAAGTCAGATCTTTAACAGCTAATTGGCAAGATGCCTCCACTGTTGTTCAAAACAACAGTGCTAATTGGGATGCTGCTTTTGGTTCTGCAGGAGCAGATTTAGCTGTTAGATCTTTAACTGCTAATTGGGAAAGTACTTATACTACATTTAAAGATATTAGTTCTACCTTTTTAACTTCTGAAACTGATTCTCAAACCCTAAGTTTTAACGAAATAAGTAAGGATCTTTCTATTTCTAACGGTAATACGGTTTCATTAAGTGCTTTAGTGGGTTTGGGTGGGAGCGGAACAGACACAGAAGTTAGAACCCTGACTTCTACATGGCAAGATGCCTCCACTGTTGTTCAAAACAACAGTGCTAATTGGGATGCTGCTTTTGGTTCTGCAGGAGCAGATTTAGCTGTTAGATCTTTAACTGCTAATTGGGAGTCAACATATCTTACAGTCAAATCTTTAAGTTCTAGTTGGGAAGAATCTTTAGAAATATTACCCACAGTAACCAATTATCTTTCTACTCAAAATGTTTTAGTATCTTCAATGACCATTACTGACAGTTTAAGTGTTGTCGGTGGTATTAATTTAAAATTAAATGGAGATCCTGCACTTTATGTGGGATTTGATAAAATAGGTGTTAATACGGAATTTCCAAATCACGAATTAACTGTAGTTGGTAATATTAGTGCTACTGGTTTGTTGTATGGTGATGGGTCTAACTTAACAGGAATTGTGGCTGGGGATACAGAAGCCACTACTTTAGTAAGAACCAACTCTGCTCAATGGGCTTCTAATGTCGATACTGGTGTAAGAGCCTTAACTGGTAATTGGGATTCTACATACACCACAGTTCAGACTAAGTCAGCAACAGAATGGGACAATAGTTTAGCATATGCCTACTCTAGAACAAACTTTTTACCGTTAACTGGTGGAATTTTAACTGGTAATTTAACAGTATCCACTACAATTAGTGCTCAAAGTAATATTTTTATTGGTGGTAATCAAAGTGTAACAACCCCTAGTACTTCTGTACCTGGAATTAGTGCTATAACTTCGATAGTAGCTGTATCAGCTTTACCAGCGTCTCCTAATCCAAACACACTATACATTATAATATAATGGAATTATTCAATGCATCAAATTTGCAATTTGGATCTCAACCAGTATCAGAAATTTGGTGGGGTAATACTTTGTTTTGGTGGAGAGGTGTTATTTGGACTGGTTTAGGTTCTGATAATAATTGGAGTACTGCTGCTAATTGGTATAAATCACAAGTACCTCCCTCTTTGGAATCTATTCAATTTACAGGAACAACTAGATTGTCTTCTTTTAATGATCTTCCCATAGATAGACCAGTTAACTACATAACATTTAATCCTAGTGCTGGTTCATTTACATTATCAGGAAATAGATTCATATTAAATTCTGGATCAATTACAAATAATTCCAGTAATCTTCAGACAATTAATAATGATGTTAAGTTAGGTTCTGCTGCAAATTATATAAATGCCAATACAGGAAATATTACATTTAATGGACTTTTATCAGGATCTAGTTCAATTATTAAAACCGGGAGCGGAACGACAAATGTTAGTGTAGCTCGAACTATATCTACTGGTTCTGTAACAATAAGTGGAGGAACGTTTCAATACAATAATTTACCAACAAATGGCGGATTCGATACTGCAGGACCAGTTCCAACCGTATATAATTTAAATGGGGATGGAGTGAATTTCAATTTATTTACAAGCGCAAATGTAGGTGGGCAAGGAAGAATTGGATTTTCTAACAAAATTATTAATTTTGGTTCTGTAGGCAGTCAAACTCTTGGCGTTAGTGGTAATATTCTCTTTAATAATTCTACGATTAATACATTGGGAGGAAGCAAAAAATATATTTCAGCATCTCCAGTACCCGGATCAAATTATTTTAATGGCCAATTTGCAGGAATTACATACAACGTGGCAGATGGAACCGATGATGTCGATTTAGAAATAAGTGCTTATCTATACAACCATACCGTTACTAAAAATGGAACCGGTAAAATGTCGGTAGTATGTCCTTATATAGGAATTAGTGGGCCGTTAACTATTAACGCTGGAGTTTTCGATATAGGAAATTCTTGTTCTATGCCATTAGTCTTTAATGGGGCAACAGTAAACACAATTGCTTTAAGTGGAACGTTTTCCTATTCTTCGAATGCGAATTCGGATTGTTCCAACTATGTAATTAGCGGTATTGGTAATTTAATAAAGAGCGGAACATCATCTTTGACATTAAGCAGCAATAAATGCACATATACAGGATCTACATCCATTCTCAGCGGGAGTATTGTGACCACAAAAGACACCGCTACAGCAACGTTTACTCCAACTACATTAACTGTTAATTTTTTAACTCCTCCGAGTATTGGGAACACATTTAGATTTTTTCCAGGATCAACGGTTCAAACTTATGCTTCTGTTTCTTTAATAGGAGCACCTGGAAGAACAGCTAGTTATAATTCATTAATTTCAACTCTAACAATAGATTCATAATATGTTAATAGAACCAAATAGCGAGGGATGGTCAACGAGCAATCAAGGACCGTGGCAATTAATTTTCAGTGATCAATATATTATCAAATTATTTGAGGTTGATTTGGGAACATCCACACAAGAAAAACTTTTTGTGGGAACAAAAGAAGAGTGTGAGTCTAAAATTTTAGAGCTTAATTTACCTTTAGCCTCAAGAGATTCTTTAGGTGTTGTGGAAGAAGAATTACAAATTATACCCCCTCCAGTAGAATAATATTTTTTTACCTTAAATAATAAAAATTGTTTTATTATGGATGTAAATTTTGAAGTCTTATCTGGTATTACCGTCTCGAATGATTATGTTTGGGATCTTGGTACTCCATTAAGCAATAAAAAATATAAAAAAATTGCTTATAGTACAACCAATTACATTTCAGGATATGCTCCTGCTTTAAAGGTTAAATTTAAAAATACTTCAGACCCTTCTGTAGATTATGATAATGAAGTATATGAATGGGATTTTGGTGACTATTACAGTACTACCCTAAAACAAACTCTCACGTCTAAAGATTATGTAGAGCATTTATATACTATGCCTGGTGTTTATAATGTGTCTTTAAATTTAAACCAAACAAAACAAACAACTGTTACGAAATATTTAAGTGGTAATAAAATTAAATATCAAATAATAGAACTTAAAGAAGTACCACCTGTTGCTAAAATACATTGTGTTACCCACCCCATTTACGGTTACTCTCCTCTGACAATAAGATTCTCGCCTCAGCATTGCTTACAAGGTTCTTTTCCTATAGATCGTATAGATTGGGATTTTAATGACGGTTCTGATATTAAAACCATTACTAGATATTCACTTTTAACCGGAGACGAATCAGTAATACACACTAATAAATTTTCTCAAGATCCGTTAGATGTTCGAAATTATGATGTTATTCATAATTTTATAAGAAGCAAAGATGATTATCCTGTATTTTATCCCTCATTGACGTGTTACGCTGCGAGCACAAATACCAGTGACAGTTGTGCGACTACAATAGGTCCTTTAATTTTATCTGCTCAACCCCAAACAATTAATTTAATTAAAGCCAGAAATACATCTAGCGGTAATCTTTATGCATTTAATATAAACCATAACACAGTATTTTTTACAACACATTTTGATTTAAGTTCAACACTTCCAGAATGTAATTATCAAATTTTTAATACTTCAAATGAAGAATACGTAGTAACTTTTGAAGATGGTTATTTTACCACACAAAGATGTGTGGTATCTAGTTATATACCAAAAAATAGACTAAGAAACGGGGCGGGTGTAGAAAATACAGGATTTACAGGTAATTCAGGGTCAAACACATTGTACTCATAAATAATTAACAATGGTTAATATTGTATACAAACCCCTTTCTAGTCTTGCGCCTATTGAATTGAGATACGAATTTTCAAAAAAAGAAAAATTGAATCTTGAATCTTTTCGTTTTAATGAAGGATTGGTATTTGATACAATTAAGGGTTTAAATAATTTTCAGGATGTTGTTATTAATAAAAACACCTGTTTGTCATTAACAGATACTGTTTTTTTAAGTTCTATATTTGAACAGCCTTATACTCAAAATTCCATAGGTCTTTATCCCACTTCCATTAAAGCCTCTACACGAGATATTTTTCCCAAATACATATCATACAATTCTTTACAAAACACTTTAATTGCTTCTGAAAATAATCCTTCTATCATTTATTTGACTCCTGTTAAAGATACAAATGAAGTTGAAATTTTTATTGAAGGTAAATATCTTCAAATAGAAAATTCTTATCCATATAAAGCTTATTTACAAGAAGAAACTTTAGACCCAGAAGAAATCCATCGACAACGATTTTTAATTGTTTATCAAGATGGTTTTATATCATTTAAAACTTTAACATCTTCTGGATTTCGATATTTAAGTTTTGGTATAGATAGTATTTTAAGAGCTATAGGTGCCTCATTTAATAATACTATTATTAATGATTATATTTTTAAATGTGAAATTCTAACAGACAGTAAAACAGTATTAGGGTTTATACCTAGTAATGATTGGGTTGCATATTATTCTGATAATTTAAATGCAGAAAACAAAACAGTAAACATTGATTTAAAAGATCCTAATGTTTTGACTAATTTTCTTTTAGATTTCTCAGTAGAAAAAACAACTAAAACAGGAATAGGTTACATTAATATAGCAAATCTTAAAACAAATGTAAGTCCTATTGGTCACCCCTCTCCTATTATTTGAAATTAAATAATAATAATATGCTCGATTCCATACAAAGAAGTTATTATAAAATTTTTACAGGAACTAACCAAGAGCAAGGTTATGATAAAATTCATTTAGGGTATGAATCAACTAGTTTAGATTTAGTATTAAAAAAAGACGAAACTACATATTTTCATATTCCATATTTTAGTGAACCACAATTAATTTCAAATTCTTCTCTCATTAAAGACGGTGCAATTGCTGGTCCTATTCCCGCTTTCTCTGATAGAGTCTTTAAGAAACAAGCCAATTACGGTAACTCCACTCCTTGGGGATCTACTTCGGATGAAGTAGATGGTACTTGGTTTTGTACTTGGTTATATAGCACTTCAGGAAGTTCTCCTATGTGGGTCGATCGATATTACAACCCACAATACTTTACTCATTCTCAATTATTAACAAGTACATCTAATATTTTAAACAAACCAGAATATCATAATTCTGTTTTATATTATGATGTTTCTTCTAGTTTAACATTTGAACCTGGGGTACTTTATCAATATTTTCATATAGGGGAAAAAAGTGCCAAAACTATTATAGATTCTTTTGCTGGTGAGAATAAAAAAAGATTACGTTTGAATGTGGAAGATTGGTCTAGTTTGCCTAAAGACCAATCCATTTATGATAATTTGGTGGTTATTGAAAAATTTAAAAATAATTGGATTGAAAATATTCAAACTTTGAATTATCAAGATACTAATGTTTTATCTTTTGATAACACAGATTTTATTAATTGTAAAGTTATTTATGATTCTTCTTATAATGTAAAAAATGAATTTACAATTAATTTTTGGGTCAGCCATAAAAATTGGAAAAGTGCTTCTTCCACTCAATTATTAGGTAATTTAAAAAGAGGTGGTTATGGTATATTTTATGACAATTTAAACAATAATCCTTATTTTGTCATACCAGAAAGTAATTATGGTCACATTTTTTATGTAAATCAAGAAGGTAATGTTTATACAGATAAAAACAGCCAATTTGTTTTAGGTGTTCCATCTAATCCTAGTTTAGTGAGTATTAATTCCAATTCCGAAATTGTGTTTGTAGATTCTATAGAAAATACTCTAGTCAAATACAATCATGTGGGTGATGTGTTGACAATATCAAAAAATATTACAGCACGAGAAATAGTGATAGAAGGCACACCTAAGTTGTTTCTTTTAAATGGCGATGATGAATCTATAGTGGTAACTACTTCTTCGACATATATATTTAATAATGATCTTATTTTAAAAACCATTGACACTTCTACAAAGTATGAAGAAAACATGCAAATTGTTTTTGATTGTAATGGGTCTTTAATTAAAGAGTTGTCTTGTAATGATATAAAATTTGATTCTAATAACCAAAAATGGATTATTAAAACCGATAAAAATTTATATTGTAATAATGAATATTTGAGTGCATTACCTTCAAATAAATTAGAACAAATAGGCACTAATACTAATTTAGCAATCGATCCTGAAAATAATGTTTGGGTTTTGACGGATTCTAATACAGTTTATAAAATAAATTCTTTAACTCATAAAGTAATAACAACTTTTAGTGTTGGTATCAAAGCACAACAACCCGAAGCAAAAAATATAAGCTTCATAAAACAATATAACAGAAAAGAAAATGTTTTTGTGTGGTATGCAATAATAATACATAATTTCGAAAAAATTATGTATTTGGTTACATTAAATGGTAAGACTGTCAAAACTGTATTTTTACCAGAAAAAATTAATATTGACAACCCTATTGTAGCAGAACAAGATTTACAAAAATTAAATTTTGAATGTAAAACTGATTTTACGGGGTATGATAGAAGAAGAATATTCAATAAAGTTAAATATGATAATAAACATCAAATACACTTTAAAGTGGCAGTCAAATACCCAAATTTAAGCTTACCTACATCTATTTTTACGGTATCTACACCGGTTAATACTTTTGTAGATGAAAGTTGGTATTTAATAACATGCTCTGTTAAAAATGATGTTTTTAAAATTTATGTTAATGGTGAATTAAAAAACACATTACAAACACCGAAACATTCTAATTTAAATTATGAATTTAAAAATTCTTTGTTTATTGGTTGTGAAACTGGAAAAACTGAAAATTTAAACAAAGAAATTGAATCTAACAATGTTATCTGGAATGGTTATATAGACAACATTAAAATTTATGATTATGCATTAAATTCAGATTTTATTCCTTATTTTATCAATGAAAGAACAAAAGGAATTGATCTATCTTGGAACATTCAAACTAGTGCATTGCAGTATGTTGAATTAATAGAAAGATTTTTTAAACACAAAATGCCTGGTTCAAAGAGTGTATTTTTCAAATTGAGGTTGGCGGGGTCACAAATTAAAGACGAATCTTTGAAAAATAAAATAGAAAATGAAATTAAAAAAACTATTCAGCGAATTAAACCTGCTTATACAGAATTTTTACAAGTTGAATGGGTTGAATGATTCTTCGTGTCTTAAATAATATATAATGCATTACTTGCCATACACATTTAATCCGGGTGTATCCGCTAATATATATTTGCCTCTTAATCAGGTTTATAACCAATATACTGCTTTTTTTACAGGACTTTCAACATACACATATGACCCATCTAACGGGTGTGTTATTAATTTTATAACATTTGATAATGAAGATTTTATAACATTCAATTTTGAGGAATTTGGAACAAAGTGTACCTCACTAACAGGGGTTTCTAATATTATATGGACATTATCATCAGAAAAATGGAGTACTCAAAATACTTTAGTGATACATCCTTCTGTAAGTGAAAATTTTGTTTACAATCTCAAATTAAAAGGTGACGGAACAGAATATACAACAGCTAGTAGATTTGACGACACCCCATTCACACTTAATGCTACTTTTACTGCTTCTGTTTATGACACAGAAACTACCCCAACAACTTCTTTAGATGTAACTATTAGCGAGACTTTTAATTTTATATCTGTAGCTCCACCGAAAATAATAATTAAAACTCCTAAACAATTTGTTCCTATTAATACTCCAGTAGTAATAGAAAACCAAATTACTTTAGTAAATTTAATTACCAGTGTAATTGTAAATTTTGGTAATGGAACTGTTCAACAATTTTTAGGGAATGATGTTAATAATAATTTTATAACTTCTTATGATACTATAGGATCAAAAACTATTTCGGTTACTGCTTTTAGTAATAAATGGGTTGATCCTCTTGTGATGGTTTTTCAAAACATAGTACAAACCTATGATTATAATCCAGGACTAAGTGCAGATAAAATTTATCTACCACCTCAAAGAAATGCGGGTGATTCTATTTTTTATACGGGTTCTTTCTTTTCTGCCCTTTCAAATACTATTTTAAATCATCCTTTATGTTATGGTAAATATGGTTTAAACTGGAAGTGGAACACGTTTAATTGTGGAACAGAATCAGCATATCCGTCCTCTTGGAGTGATTTTAAATGTAGTACAGGGCCTTATCCTAAAACATGGGGTAGAGAAGACACTACAGATTTTTTAACTTTTGGTACGGGATTAAATTTAATTTCCGCTAGTCCTTTAACTTGGACGTTATCAACATCAAAGTGGTCTGTAATTACAAGCACCACACAACTTACCTCTTCTATTTTTGAATATGGGTTTAGATTGTATGATCAAGGGCAAAGACGATATAACGTCAATTATTATGAAGATACAGACATCACGCTTAATACTTTATTGTCTGTAACTTATGTTGATGTTGAAGTTTGGCCTTATCAGAACAGAACAACAGTCATTAATGAAACATTAAATTTCACTTCCGTTGCTCCTCCTGCTCTTTCTGTAGTACCTCAACAGTATGTTGTCCAATCGAATACTAATGTTACTTTTAATAATTACATCACACATACTAATTTTATTACTTCTCTTAAAGTAGATTTTGATGGGATAGTAACAACATTAAACGGTACAAGTATATCTCAAGATTTAATTTTACCTATTTCTAGTCCGGGAACAAAGAGTATTTCTTTAACTGCTTTCACTGAACATTGGGAACCTATTGTCGGTTATTTTCCTCAAATAATAAAAGTTTATACATTCGAACCTGGAGTAAAGGAGGTAGTTTGTTTACCACCATTTAATGACCCCCAAACAATAGGATCATTCGGCGACGCGGATGAATTTACCGCCTTCTATAGAGGACTAACTGCTAATCTTCCTCCTTCTGAAATACCTGATTGTTTTGACAAATATGGTTTAGATTGGAAGTGGAATACATTTACTTCTAATAATGTTAAAAATTTAAGTTCTTCACAAACAGTTTATCCTTCTTCGTGGGGTGATTTGGGTAGTTCTCTTTATGCTACCTATCCGAAAAAATGGAAAAGAGAAGGAGCGTTGTATTATGACGTATTCAAACCAAATTTTAATCCATTTTATCTTACTCCTATTAACTGGACTTTATCAACAGAAAAATGGCCGTTTTATAACACCTTAGTTATACCTCCTTCGGTTTCACAAGATTTTATTTACAATCTTAGAATAAAAGATGGGGGAGATGAATTTGGCACAGTTAGTTATTATGACGACACAAGTCTTACTCTTAATGCTTATTTGTCAGTAACTCATATAGATACTTCTGTGGTTCCTTTTAATTATAGTGTTTATTTAATTAATAATACTTTTGATTTTATTACTTTAGCTCCGCCAGATATTAAAATTTATATTCCTAACAAATATGTTTTAACTGGTATGGATGTTAAATTTGAAAATTTAATAAGTCGCACTCATATTATTACTGGTTTGGGTATAGGTTTTGATGATGGACTAGTAACATTTTTAACTGGTGATGATGTAAATAATAATTTTAGTATTGTTTATGATATTATAGGATCAAAAACAATCACTATTTCTGCTTTTACGGGTCAATGTGGTGTTGTTATTACTTCCTTCCCTAATGTAATAAAAGTTTTACCAGAATACGATATAGTAGAACCTCTAGAGTACCTATCAATCTCTACTCCAATTAATTTACCTTGGTCTAAACAACCTAAAGTGGGTTCTAATGATTGGGTAGTTGAAGATAATATTAATGCATGTTTTCAACAATTTTATGACAATTTAAAATATTTAAATGCTTTGGGGCAATTGTATAAAAATTCTTATAAAGAATATTATGGGTATCTGGGACCAAACCCAGATGCTTTAAGTGGTGATTCTAATTTTGTTCCTCTTTGGACTTGGGTCGATGCTGATTGTTTTAATACTTCTTTAGAATATAATATTACTTGGAAATCTCTTTTAACAGCAGATAACGGTTTGGATGAAGGAGAATTAATTTCTTACGGAAAATGGATGGATCATGAAAAAGATATTACTACAACCAGTTCTCTTTCAGATGAAGATGTATGTGGTGATATAAATTGGAATGTTAATGTTCCTAAAATTAATGAATATTATGACTTACATGCTAATGTAAAAACAAAAGAAAGATGTATATATCAAGGAGTTGTTTCTAGAGACAATGATTTATTTGTAGCAACAAAAACGGAAGTTCGTTACATCCCAGATTCTAAAGCTTTAGACATTTATGATAGCAGAACTAAATTCGATGATGTTTTAGATTTTTCTGATATTAAAAACATATGTCAAGATTCTGAAGGCAAAATATTCATACTTGATGGCATTTTATCACAGGTGGTGGTTTATAGTTATATTCCAGACGCAATAGGAAATAAATGGTATTTATTAACTAATTGGGGTGGTTATGGTTCTGAAAATTCTAGAAATAAATATTTGAACCCGAATGACATACATATAGACAAATATGATACTCTTTGGGTGGTTGATACTGGTAACAAAGCCATAAAACATTATTCCAATACAGGTACTTGGTTATTAAAAACTATTAAAATAACAAATACTCCCCTCTCTCTTTGTACTGATAGTAACGATAATATCCACATCCTCACAGATAAAAATGTAGAAGTATTTTCTTACAATGGTGAATTATTATTCACTTATGAATACACCCCATATACTTCTTCTACTGATATGAGAAAAATTGTTTCTTCTTACAACAAAGAAACAATTTACATAGTTTTTGAAAATAGTGTTATAAGATTTTTTAGAAATGGTGTTTTTTCGGGTACCATTGTTTCTACTAAAGAAGATATTAATAATATTACTAATGTTTTTCAAGATGAATATAGAAATCTTTTAATAACCACTAATAATAAAATTTTAAAATATATTGATTTGATGGAAAGAACTCGAATTAAAGGTTTAATACCAGAAGAGTTTTGGGATTCAAAAGATATTTATATACACAAAAATGAATATATTCAAAACTGGGTTTATACTAAAACTTTTCAAAGACTATGGGATAATATTGAATTTTTTAGAAATACTCTGTATTATTCTTATGAAAATGATACTTTTAATGTTTGTAAAAAATACAAAGACCCAATTCACGGAAAAGATAAGATGATTATAGGACAAAATGAAATTGTAACGTCTACAGTTATAAATCGTGTTTTTGGTTATGCTTGGGAAAATTTCCTTAGTATAGTAGATTTCTTTGATCCTACTTGCCCAGATCAATAAGTAATCTTATGTCGTGTCCTGCTGTAACAGTTATTGATAGAACTGAATATATTGGAAATTCTTTACAAAAAATAAATAATAATTTTTCTGATCTTAAAGATGCTATTTGCAACAATAATACTGAAATACTTTCATTACAACAAGATATTCAAAATTTAGACACCCATGTTGAATTGCTTTCTTCATCAACTACCCACAGTGCAGCTAAAGCATTTGTAAAATTTTCCGGTGTACTAAATATTAATAATAACACAACATCAGGAAACCCCAATAGGTACATTTTTCATTCGTATAATATTTCTTCTGTTTATAGAAAAAATACAGGAGATTATAGAATATATTTTAGTGTGCCTTTATCGTCTGGTAATTATTTAGTTTTAACCACAAACAAAGAAAAAATAAATTCAAACAATGAATTTGTTTGGAGTCAACCCTATTCAACAACTAAAGAATATTTAGAAATCAAATTACAATCTTGTAATGGTGTAACTGCCGACCCTGATTTCATTTCTGTTGTTGCTATCTAAAAATGTCTTTTTGTACTGATCCAAATTCTATTATAGGTATAGATATCAATGAATGTGTTGGTAATTCATTAACCACAATGAATGCCAATTTTAATATTTTAAAAACCGAAATTTGTAACCAATATTCAAACATTTTATCCGCTGAATCTGAAAAAAAAACACTAACAAATTACACTGTTTCTCTTTCAGCGCAGTTAAATTTAATGCCTAAATGTTCCGTGAAATTTGATGACGAAGGTGTGATAGTGTCTAGCGAAGGTGTGAATTTGGTAACAAGATTTTCTACAGGCATTTTTCGGGTATTTTTTTCTGAAAATTTTAATGATAATAATTATTTGACTATCGCGTCTAGCGTCTCTGAAATACCATGTTTCGCGTTTGTATCAGGTGAATATACAAATTATGCAGAAATTAAAGTGGTTAATGGTAACGGGAGTTTAATTAATCCAAATTTTATTAATTTAATATTTTTCAAGCAAACACTTTAAACGCTAAAGTGTTTGTTAAATAATTTAAGTGAATATTAGTAATCAACAAATTCTTGAAAAATACGCACAGCCGACACTTATATCTTCTACAAAACTAGATATAAATTCCCCTCTATCGTATAAAGACTGGTATAAAGCATACCGTGGAATCATTCCTTCTCAAGAATTTAACCAATATAATGATTATTTAATAAATTGGTTTAGAGATAAATCTACAATTTCTACAGACACTAAATTAAGGATTAGGTTAAATTACCTTACTTTTTTAAGACAACTTCAACTTTTTTTATCAAAGGACGAATTAGAAAATTGGTATAATAATGTAGATATCAATAATGAGAAAGAATTATTATTGGCTATTCCTTATTTTGCTAAAAAATTAAAAGACATTTCTGTTTATTATCTTAAACTCAGAGATACAGTTAAAGAATCTAAATTAAGATACAACCAGGTAGGTACTAATTTGGGTATAGTAGATCAAATTCAAAAATTTATACTAACTGAATATAGTAAAAAAAGTAATTCTCCTATAACGGTTCCTGCTAATGTTTGGCAATCTCTACCAGAATTAAGTGCAATAAGAGATTCTATTACAATTCAAATAGATGAATTGTATGATGATCACATGTATTTTGATAGGTCTCCCACCTTACCCGTTTCTGCTTATTTTAATTTAGATAATGAAGATCTTCAAAAATTTTTAACATCTAAAAATTTACAATTAACTTCCACAGAATGGATTTACCAAACAGGTGTTTTTGCTTTGTCTAATGACTTTTCAGACTTTTCAAATGAAAACAGAGAATTGCTATCGAATTCATTTTCAAAAAAGTACATAGGAAAAAATAAATACACCACCCAATATTTTGCTACTAGTAGTAAAAAGGATTTTTATTCTATTAATGTTGAAGCTGGTAGTAATTTTTTTTATTGGCCTTCTTATGTTTATCCGTCACAGGCTTTGTCTTTACCAAGACACGAACCTATTTCAATACAAGATTTAAATTTAGAAACCTTAGCGACAGCTGGATCTAGTGTAGAAGTATCTGATACTTTTTTTGTCAAAACCGCGTTAGGCACTCAAGGAGCTTGGTTAAGAAATCGACTTTACGAATACAAAGAAGAAACCTTAAAATGTACTTTAAACCCTTCTACTAAAACCATATTTAAATTTCCATACCCTGGTTTTGGTTTGTCTGGAGAAGATATACCTTGGTCTGGATTTGGATTTAAAACTGATAATCGTTATCAATATTTGAACGATGAATTTAAACAAAGTGTAGAAAGAGCATATTGGTCTACTGATACATCATTAACAGCAATTGATACTATTTCTATTAATAATTCAACTTTAATAGAAAATAAAGCTTATGCTACTAAAAATTATACCCATTCAGATAAAATAAAAATATGGCCTTTCGCGCCTACATATGACCAAACTTCTTTTAACTTTGGTCATTCAGAAGCTTGGTTATATCGTTATGAAACTACAGATTTATCTATTAAAAGAGAAGGCGAATCTGTTATTTTTTGGCCTTATGAAAATATAGACACTTTAAAAGAATTTCCATCATACTACCCAGAAAATATAGGAGAAGTATGTAATTCGTTACCAGTTTCTGCTATCGATTTTATATATGCTTGTGGATCAAATACTCTTTCTTCTGCTGATGTAATTTATAAACTTAAAAATTATAAAGATACTATTGATAATGCGATAGAGTGTTGTTGGTTATCTGCAGGGACTTACTCAATACCTGAATTAAATTTAACTACACCGTTTCAAAATTCTTTACAACTTTATTTAAGTGCTGGAATGTTCACTAAGTTTATTTGGACGGGTCCTGATTATACGAACTCTAACGATGTTTTTAAAACAATAAAACATCAACCTGATTGTAAATTTGTAACTACAAGAAATACTTCTTATTTAAATTTTGATGCTTGTGATTGTAAACAAGTTTTATTTTCTCCTTTCGGTCACCCAGGAGAAAAATATACAGACTATAAATCTTTAGCAGATTTTATTATAGAAGATAATTACACACCAGAAAATTTAGATTTGAGTAATGAAAATTTATTTTCAGATATTTTTGGTTGGTATAAGACCAATAAAAATATTGGTTGGGGGGATGGTAGTTGGAGTTCCCATAATAGTACATTAGGGAATGTTTTTTACCTCAGAAAAAATAAAAAATATGTTTATTATCGTGCTAATGTAATTGACCAAGACAAAGAAGACATTAAATTACCAGACTATGTTTTAAGATACCAATATCCAGTTCAAAATAAAACTGTTTGGGTTAAAGGTAAAAAAAATAACCAAAATGTATGGTTATCTACTAATGAAGAATCTAAAATGGTTATAAATCCAGGAGACATCCTTTTATATTCTAGGTCTTCATCTTCTTTTTATACTCTTTCTGGTGCGTTAGAAGAAACTATTGATGTTTTAGAAAATAGAGGATCTATTTGGTCTAATGCTGATTATACTACTGTTTCAGATATTAGACCGATAGCAATGGGTTACCCAACAATAACCTTTACCCTTGATGACGACCCACAATACCCTGAGTTATCTTTTAGTGAATTGTCTAGTATAGAAGGGTGGTCAATCACAACACCAGATAAAATAATAAAAACTTTTAAAAACACATCACTTTTATTATTTTATCCTTCAATGAGTGGTCTTTATACTGTATCTGTTACTGCACTAACAGCAGATGCTAGTAACGCCCAGTTGTCTGGTTTTTATATTTTTAATAACATACCAGCGATTACTGCAATATCTACCGTTAGTCTTGTACCCTCATTTAGTACTTTAGATATTCCAATTCCTGGATATGTTTTGAATACAAAATTGGTAGGGTGGGATTATAATACTTCTGCCCCTAATCAATATGCGAGAATTGAAAATACTGGTGCTAAACCTTTTTGGGCAAAAGCTTATTCTGGTAAAAATCAATTTACTGGTTATGGTGGAATTAATTCTGTAGGAAATTATATAAGAGTAATTGATGATCATAATTTAATATCACAACCTGAATTTTCTGATATAATACTCCGAACTGGTATTAAAGTAGAATATGATAGAGTTTATCCTGAAAAAATTATATGGTCTCAACCCTTAAATTTACAAATTACCATAGATGAAAATCAATGGTGTACTTTAGAATTTACAACTTCTTCAGATTCTAATTTATCATTTCAATTAAGAAATCTTAAAAATGAATTAACAGTAAATGCTACATCGTCTGTTTCCGATATTATTTTACAGAACATTGTAGAAAATGAACCAGTTGAAATTTATTACAATGCATTAAATTCATTTGTTTGGAATATCACCACCACCCCTCAACTATCTGAAACACTTTATCCTCTTGTTGAAGAAGTGTTATCAATAGAAGCTTTACAGCCTTACGCTAATTTTTCAAATCAATTTTTTCCTTCTATTGCATCATTTCCCGCATTTGAAGATTTGTATAGTGTTAATGATACTGGTGGTTATTTTATCCCTACAAATTTGGGGGCCTCTCGTTATGTTAATAAACATTATAATGTGAGTTATAATTTATCAAGTAGTTCTCTTTCCGGTCAATTTTCTGACAACTCTAGTATAATAGACGGAAGAGGTTTGTCTAAACAATTTCAAGAAACTTCTTATAATATTGATTCTGAAAATAATGGATGGATGAAAGAACCTTTCATTGCTGGTCAATTAGCGGGTAATGTTAATAAAGACGTATTTAAAACACACCAGAAATTCATTCCTTATCAATCTGGTTATGATACAAACCCCAACATTAATGTAGGACTAGTAACACCCAAGTCACTACAAACACCTTGGTCGGGAAAAGAAGGATCTGAATGGAAAGACTTAGCTAATTATCCAGTTTCTTATACAGGAGAACTTGATATTAAACAATGGACAGACGATCAAATTCTTAAAAAATCTGGGTTTCTTTTAGATAATTGGGTTACTGATATTTTTGGTAATCAGTATGGGTTATACAAAGACATTAAAAATACTTCTTATTCTGAACGTATTAATACTCCTGGTGAAATTTGGGTAAGAAAAAATTCTCAATTTGTTGCCCCTGCATCAGTCGGATTGTCGTCCGTATTTGATTCTTATATAGGAATGGCATTGATGAATGATCTTACAGGATCTTATATTTTAAATTATATTAATGATTTGTCTGGATCAAATATTAAAAGAATTGACATGTTTTTTGATACTTTATTAATTGAAACACCTGGTGTTTTGATTTTTGAAAAAATTAATTACAATTTTGATAAAGATGAAATTTTTTCTATTACAGATAATGCTCGACACATTTCTTTAGTGGTACCCGTCTCTACTAACCTTTTAAGAGAATTTGAACCTTATCCCACATTAATCATTGATCCAGATGAAAATGTTTTACAACAAAATGAATTTAAAATTCTTCTAGAAAATTCTGATACTATTGCTAAACCAGGAGACACTTGGTTTTTTCCCGAACAAAAATTAATTACTATTTCAATATGCAGCCTTTCTTCCGGAATTATTGCACCTGAATTATATCAATTAGATTCAAATAAATTAAAATTACAAAAAATATTTCCTCTTTTAAGAGAAGATATTTTATCTATTGCTTCTTTGACATCATTAAACATTCAAGAAATTAGTAGACCATTATTGTCGTACAATTCTTTGAAGAGAGAATACCTATTTGCATTTTTGTGTAAAAATCAAGAAAACAGAGACATTATAATTGAATTAAATATTACTAATATTAATCCTCCTAGTTTGAAGGGAATAAATGTATATACCCCTAACCCAATAGGCACTTTATCTGAACCGCCTATTATTAAACATAATTTAAATGTGACGGTTAATTTTCCAGAAGCATTGAATTTTCAACTCTCTGCAGAAAATGGTGTTACTGACTATGAATCAGCAGACATGCCTGATTGGGTCACATTTACTGCAAATGGTTTATTTGGAGGAATTCCTACAGAACCTGGAATTTTTCATGCAACTTTTGCGGTGTATAATGATTATGGTCCTATTTATTATTCATTGACTATTAATGTATTGCCAATCAATTATCTATTTACTGATGGATATTTGGATCTATTAGATTTAGAAGATGTTAATGTTTTGACTGAACCAGAAGTACCACCACTGGAACAAAAAATTATCGTTAAGCCTACTGTCGAATCATAAATAAATTATATACACCAATGGCGAATAAAACAATTTCAGAATTAAATGAAGAACTGTGGCCTCAATCTAATGATTTGTTTGTTGTCCATGGTTCAGGATTAACTAAAAAAGTCAAATTGCATCATATGATGCCTGATTTTTATAGTTCAGATACTATTTATTTGAACTATGATCCCGTCTCTCGACACTTTTTTTCTCATTTAAAAGAAAATTCTGTTAAATCTTATCACATATATCCATTGTCTGCATTTGAAGTTATTGGTTCTAGTAAAGGAATAGAACATTGGTTAGCACAAATACATTCTAATTCTTTACAAATATCGGGATTAAGTTCTCAGCAATTAGCTACCAATCAATTTGTTTTAACAAATTCCCCATTCTGGACTGAAGCTTATAACATATCTACCATATATGCTGCTTCTTCGTCTAAATATGAAGAAGCATACACAAATGTAGTTAGTAATTCTACGGCTTATCTTTCCGCAGTAGATCTTAGTTTTTTAAGTGTGTCTGGCAGTTGGAATACTGCTTATAACACAGCAACAGATTATGCAGCTATCTCTGCTAATTTTTTAACATCAGAAACGGATTCTCAGACTCTTTCATTTGATGAAGTAACTAAAGATCTTTCTATTTCAAATGGAAATGTAGTTTCTTTAAGTGCTTTAATTGATGGTACATCAGTAGACACTGGAGTTAGAGCCTTAACAGGTAATTGGCAAGATACCTATTTAAATCAATCTAATTTTCTTCCTTTGTCTGGAGGAACCGTAACTGGAAATATTAGTGCAACTGGTGTTTTTTATGTTTCTTCTGTTAATTGTTTTGATGGTATTATTTTAAAATCACCAGACAATACACAATGGAAAATAACCGTAACCAATACTGGGATATTGTCTACTGTGGCTGTTTAAGATAAAGACGACTAACGCCCTAACCAGTTAATAGATCTGGATGCTTGAACTTCTGTGACATCAAAATAAACAGCATTAGTTTCTGCTCCAGTCTCTACATTTAGTGCAATGAGTCGACGAATACCTTCTCGCCCAGGAATAAGGCGATCCAATGGTGTTTCTCCTACAATACTATAATTTTGACCTTCAAATTCTTTGCCAATAACAGCATGAAGAAATTCGTGAAGATCTTGTTGGCCTACGTGTTCTGGTTTGATAAGATAAGCTTGCATATTATTAATTAAATGGATTTGAAAGAATAATCTATCACTGAATCAACACGAAAAGCTCTCCAAGCTTGTTTATCCAAATCCCATACCCGAAGATTATTGGGGTTGTCTGTTTTAGTTTTTGGTGTATAATCTTCTTTAATTTCCATCTCTGGAAGGAATTTTTCTGATAGAGTACAGGACATCTCTCGAATACTTTGATCCACTTTACGAAATTTAATTTTAGCAGTAGTGGTTTTAAGACGTTCTTTGAATTCTTCTTTATTAATCATAAGAAAGAAATCTTAAAGGATTCTTTAAAAATTTCAACTTGAAAAGAGTTTTTTTTATATTAAATTAGAAGTATGAAATCACTTGTAATAGACGGTTCCAATTTACTCTTTAGGGCTTATTGGGTCGCCGAATCTAAACCTAAATTTATTAATTCCAATGGAAATTGGACGGGACCTGTTTATTTATTTTTAAAGTCTCTTAAATCTTTACAAGACAAATTTAAACCTAATGAAACCTATTTGTGTTGGGATAAAAAAATAAATTACCCTTCTACTAATTATCGTAAACAATTAGCACCAGAAACTTACAAGCAAAATAGAAATTCTGAATTAGCTAATAAGGTTCATGAACAATTTGATGTCATTGAACCTTGGCTTAAACTTTTAGGGATTAAACAAATGTATCCTTGGAACTTAGAAGCCGATGATATTATTTCTTGGTTGGTCAAAGAAAAATGTACTTCTTCTACGATTGTTTCTGTAGACAAAGACATGCTTCAGTTGGTAGATGCTCATACAGACTTTTACAATCCTATTAGTAAAAAATTAATTACTATAGAAAACTTTGAAGAAGAAATGGGTGTTCGTGTGGAACATTATACTAATTACAAAGCTTTACTTGGTGACAAATCCGATAATATCGATGGGGTTGATGGTTACGGTGTTGTTAAGTCTAAACGATTAGTTGTAGATGGGTATGATGGTATTTGTAAGGTTTTAAGTGAAGAAGACAAAAAGAAATTAGATCATAATATTGAAATGATTAATCTTTTGGGTTCTTACCACAAAGAAATTGGAGAAGTGGAATGTTATCAAAAACAATATGAAGAATTGAAAACTTTAAACGCGGACATTAAAGCGTTTGAAGCTAAATGCCATGAAACTGAATTTTATTCTTTTTTAAAGGATTTAAATTCTTGGAAAGAGTCTTTCACAAGATCACAAACTCTATCAGATTTAATTTCTAAATTGAATTAATTTTCTAATTCTTTTCTTAAATTGGAAATGTCTTCTTGAGTTAGAACTTGCTTCATTGCACCTACTACATAATCTTGAAGATCTTTTTTTGAAATATAATTAGTACCTCTTACACGAGCAACTTTAGATCGAAAGTCATTGTCGAACTCAAAATCAATTGCCATTTTTTCCCCTTCAAAATGTAAATTACCTATTTCGAGATGCATTTTTCTTTTTCTTCTTTTTATCTCTTTCTTGATTTAAAAGAGATTGATAAACTTTACTAGAAAGATATTTTAGAAATTTGACATTTTCTAAAATAGAACAATTATTTACTACTCGAGATTCTGCATAGATAACTGCAGTCTCAGACCACTCCGGATACAAATAATGAATGCATTCATGATAAGCGGTTCTTAGCATATCTTTACGATGGTCCACCTCCAAGATGTCCTCTGCTTCTTTACACCAGCCGCAATAACGAAGTTTTTTAAAAACAACAAAACCTGGTGGTTTTCTTTGTATTAAATTTAAACACTTCTTATAAATTTTTGCTATGTCGCTCTGATCAATTTTGTTCATAGCTATTTTAATGATACTTAGGGCATTTCCTTTCACCCACAACACCCTAAATATATAACAAATGCTTAACAATCCTATAATAGATACTGGAGGACCTGTTCCTCAAAGCAAAAAACGTTTACCTTTCCCCTTGGAAAACATTGAAGAAGATTTAGCTAATGTTTACTTTGAAATGGATAACATTCGTAAAAGAATGGAAGTATCTAAAAGAAACAATGTGGTCAATTTGACCCCTGCTCGTCTTAAAAGACTCTCTAAAATGCAGTATAAAATTAATGTAGCTATGAATCTAGTTAAAGCAATAACTAGAGATTTAGATACTTTTTGGATCAATTAACAGTTGAAGTTTGGTATTCTACTTCTTCATCTCCCACTGGAATCATAACTTTTCTTAGTGGAGTTGTTATTTGAGTAGAAAAGAATTGCATTTTAATTCCATTAACTTGATTACATGATTCACATTTGAATCTATTTTCTTCATTTAACACTATAGGCATGGTGTTAGATATTTGACAATAAGAACAGGAGAGGTTGATAAGATGTTTTGAAGTGGCTTCTAATTGTTCATTAATCAATTTAGTAGTCTCTATAAAATCTTTTCGTCTCAAGAATGTATTAATGATAGCAAAAACCACAAACTGCAATGATAGAGCCATTAAAAAAAACCCCCAAAACTTACCTATTACCAACCATCCAGCTAAACCAAAAACACTACTTACTAAAGAAGAAAAAAGTGTTGAAATAGTAATTACTATAACTTCGGGTTTATTTAAAATGTTTTTAAACATATATTATCTTAACATAAAAATCAAAGGATGCCATGGAAGACATCCTTTGATTTTCTTTTTTTTATTTAGAAAGGTTGATTTTCATCTATAATCTTTTTGATTGTGGGCTTCTTTTCAGAACGTAGATTGTTTATTCCCGAATTTTTTTGTACTTTAAATCGAATCAAGGTTTCTGTTGAAATAGGTGTTTGAATATTGCAATTAAATTGATTGCGAATTTCTTCAACTGTTTTTCCTTCTTTAAGAAGTTTACGTCCTGTTCGACCGATATAATGTTCACGAAGAGAATCAACTGAATCAAATCCGTATTTTTGAATTTGATCTCGAAGGTACTTTGGAGTCCTGATAAGATCTAATCCAGTTACATTACATTTGATGGTGTATTTGGTTTTCATTAGATTTTTAGTTTAGATTATTTGTGTTGGATGTCAACCACAGCAGATACTTTTTCGTAAATTTTATCAGAAGCATTATCAATGTACTTGTAAAGATCTAAAGGTTTCAAATCTATCTTTTCAAAAGGAATGCCTCTATCTTCTGCTTTGTCTCCTATGATATTGACTGCTTCTTCTAAAGCAGACCAACGACAAAGAGAATAAAGCGTCATTTTACTAATGTCTACGGGTTCAATAGTACTTTTGTAATTTTTCATATCAGACTATTAATATGAAGCAAATGAGCAATTGGGTCAAGGATTATTTTCTAAATTTACTTTATTTGCATTAGCTACTTCAAAAACATCTTCAGGGAGTTGTTCTATCAAATCTAGTAATTTTGTATTATGTGCTTCTGTAAATTCTTCTATAGTAAGAGATAATACGTATCTATCCGGTAATTGCATGAATTCAAACACACCAGGAAGACTTTCTTTTAAAAATAACAAGAAATCCCCTCTACGTAATTTAGTAAAAGCATAAAGTCCTCTGTCTTGTGGGTGTTTTAAATTTAGTTTTTTATTAAAAATCACAATATATATTAATCTTTTTATAATATTTTTCAATATTTTTTTTATTTTAACACCTCAATATAATAAATAGTAATACACTATGTTATTTTTAGCTTTAATGGGCCTTAAATTGGAATATGCAACAATTATTGCCGCATTTTTAACCGGAATAGTCGGACCTTCATTATTAATTTTTTTAAGATATTATTTTAAAAATAAAAACACTGAAAAGGAATTAAGAAAAAAAGACTTTTTACACACATTAGAAATCCAAAAAATAATCAATGACTGTTTAAATGCATTACAAAACAAATATAATTTGGACCGTGTCTGGTTGAGTCAATTTCATAACGGTGGGAATTATTATCCAGGTAATAAAGGTATGAAAAAAATGTCTGTTTCTTTTGAATCTACTGCACCTGGTATATCTTCAGACATTATGAAGATGCAAAATTTGCCGATTTCCTTTTTTTCTTCTTTGTTACAAAAATTAAGCGAAGGTGAAGAAAGTCTAATAGTTAATGTTGATTCAGAAGAAGATAATGCTTTACAGTCTTTTTGGGGTGGGCGTGGTATTAATTCTGTATATCTTTTTCCTATTATTTGTATTCGCGGTGGGTTTATTGGTATACTAGGTATTGATTTTGTTAAAAGAGAAGGTTTCTTAGACGAAGAAACACACGACCATATAAAAACAACAGCTCATCTTTTTTCGGGTTATGTCGCTTCGCTTTGTGGTGAAGATCATAAATAATTACAGTTTGTTGGGGTATTTGGGATAATTATTTTTAATATGAGACTCCCTGAATTTGCAGAATCATTCGTAGTTAAAATGGCTATTTCTAAAAGTGGCCCCTTAATCATAAAAGCAACAACTGCTTTAGTTGCAGCCATCATAGCAACCTTAGCACAAAAAGTACCAGGAATTGAAATTTATTTAAATGAATATGTTTTAACTGGTATTCTTTGGGTGGGTATTGATTATCTTTATGATTTACTTCCAGCATCAATTAGACAAAAATACGGCAAAGAACTTCAAAATGTCCTTAATCAAAATGGCGCTGGGGTAAAAATCGATGGGTATGTCGGCCCACAAACTTTAAAAGCAGTCTCAGAAAAAATCAAACCGTTATCATGAAAACAATTATCTCAAAATTATTAGGTGTATCAAAGTCTTTTATTGACTTTATTTGGCCTCTTATCACAAAACAAGTAGGTGCTTCATTGGCGGCTCTTCTCCCCTTAGCATTTAATATTGTTAAAGAATTAGCCAGTAACAATAATATTAATAACTCCCAAAAAAGAGAAGAAGCATTTAATAAACTTTCTGACGCGGCTAAAAGTGAAGGTATTAGTGCCGCTTCTTCATTGATTAATCTTGCTATTGAAATGGCAGTGTCGAACTTAAAAGCTTCTTCTGAGAAAGAATAAATGGCTGAGAGAGATTATTCACAATATATAAAAACCTTATCTCCTAAAGAAGACGATCGCCCTTTTTGGTTAAGACTTCTTCTTTCAATTAAACCTTCCTTTTCCCTTTCATTTAAGAAAATTTCAACAGATGTTTCTGATATAACAAAAGGAATAAATTTTAAAATAAAAGGAGGCACTGATTTTTAAATGAAAAATTTTATTTTAAAGTGTTTAGAGTATTTATTTAGTGATAATAAAAATTCTTCAATTTCAGTTCCTGTAAAAGAAAGAACTTATTTAGATTATGATTGGTCTCCTGTTATTGAATTTGAAACTGGTGGGAGAAATTATTATGAAAAATTTTTAAAACGTTTTACCTGGCCGAAAGCGCAATCGGGTATAACTATGGGCATAGGTGCCGACTTGGGGTATATGTCACTAAATGAATTTGAGAATTATTTTTCTTGTTATTTTACAACAGATGAAAATACTTTAATTAAAAGTGTTATTGGGTTAAAAGGAGAGGTAGCTAAAACAGCTTTACCCAAAGTAAAGAATATAGAATTATCTTGGATTAATGCTTCTGAAGCGTTTGTAAAATGGACTTTACCTAAATTTTGGAAAATGACTAATGATCTTTACCCTGGATTAGATCAACTAAAAGAGAAGGCTCAAATTGCTTTAGTAAGTTTAGTCTTTAATAGAGGAGCATCTATTAGTGGACCGTCTAGATCAGAAATGAAAAACATTAAACCTCTTGTGGTTAATAAAGACTATAAAGCTATTGCTAAAGAAATTCGATTCATGAAAAGACTTTGGGAAGGTAAAAATTTAGATGGTCTTCTTAAAAGAAGAGAAGAAGAGGCTAAGATGATAGAAGAATGCGTTTAATCAAACAACTCTCTTATCATTACTTTAAAATACAACCACTCTCTTTGAATTAATAACCAGACAATTTCTGGAAGATTGATTAAAAAATAAAAAATAAAGAAAATATAAAAAAGAATTTTATCAAACATAAATATTATATACAATGAAAAGATTTAACCTAGTTTATTCAAAACTTCTCAAAGAATTTAACGTAGAAGACAGAAATGATCCTTCTTTTTATGATTATGTAGTTGTATTATTAAAACAACTCCGCAGTAATCCTAATTTAATAGATCCGAATAAATTAACTGATCTCCGTAAAACCGCAATGGAGGCTGTAAAGAAGGGTTATTATCTTTTTAATGATGAAAAAGATAATATTTCTCAAAAAATTGAATTTATTTTTAAGGGTGGTCGAGACACTGCTAAAAGTACAGAAAATCAATCTGTTAATAATTTAGTAGTTAAAATTACTTCTGTCCCACCAAAATTAGACGAAAAACCTAGAATGATAGAAAATACCTATGATGAATCTTCTATCCATGATATTATTGATTATTTAGAAACCAAAAAGACAGAAGCCAAATCTCAAGAACAAGTTGGAACAGAAATGCCAGCTCAAGTAGGAGAAACCCCTTCTGCTCTTCCAGGTGGTGCGCAACAACCAGCTGATACCTCTCAATATCTTAAAGGACTTTAAAGAACAGAATCTTCAAAGTCTTCGGGTTCTAAATCCTGAATTTTTTCTTTCAAGTAATCTACTGCATATTCAATTTCTTTGAAGTTCGAAAATTGGTTTTTAAAAATTTCCAAGATAGCATCATCAAAGGCAGTATCTACAAGACATTCAATTTCATTTTTTGAGAGTGACATAAATTTTCTTTTTATTTATCATGAGTCACACATTTTATTGTGAAAAGTTTCATTATCATAATAAAAACAATAGGTGATATACCTCCCCCTTCCTGTTATACAAACATCTGTGTCTTGTTTTTCAATTCCCCAAAATGCCATTTCCTCTAAATAACTATCAACTACACCACAAATTACCATCAGATATTTTTTGTGTATGTGAAGGGGTAATTCAATAGTATTAAACCAGAAAGGAGCATTTTTATATTCTGGATTATCTACATACTTAGTGTAGCAACGTATAGCACCTAAAAGAATACAACGTTCTTTTAGTTCTTCATTGAATTCAAAGGCAGTCACTTAATGACATCTAACGACGAGCGTGGTTTGATATCTTGATACCAGTGAAAGTAAAATTGATCTTTGTTTTCTTCTTTAATAAGCTCTTTCAAACAAAAGTCGGTTTTGTTAATAATGAAGTCTAGTTTCTCTTCAATGCGTTGAAGAAGGTGTGTGGTGTAGGAATCCATATAATAATATTTTTACTTCTTTTTAATAAAAGTCAAGGAAACTTTTACAACTTTCCACCGATTCGACAAGTTGCATTCTCCCCAAGAAGATTATGCCAAGCCTCTCGAACTTCTTCTCTCAAAACATCAGCAGAAGATTCTCTAATAGCACCTGTTCGAAATCCAGAACAAGTCAGGTAATTCAAAAGACGACGAACCCTCCAAGGGTTTTCTTTATCTGCTTCAAAATAATTTCGCATTCTTTGAATACATTCTTTTCCACGAACTGCCCATTTACCTTTCAACCAAAGACGTAAGGTTTGCCATTCTGGATCATCTACTACAACTTTAATGTTAGTACCCTTAACTGTACGAGCTAATTCTTGTGTTTCTTTTGTAATCATACTTTGTATATTAAATAAGATTTTGAAAATTTTGGCACGCTTTAATGAAAAGATTTTTTCTGTTCTTCGGTTTTAAAATCAAACCAAATAGGACAAATGTATCTCTTACCCATTTTAAGATGTTCTTCTAATTCTGTTTCAATTCGATTGGCTTCTTCCAATCGACCTTGTTCTCGAAGAATTTTGGCTGTCTTTTTAACTCTAACCCTACCAGTCAATTTATACTTTTTGATTCGTTGGTGGTCTGGTATGACTTTATAGCCATACTTTTCGAATATATCTTCTGCTGTATATGGCTTATCTTTGAGTTCCCATAGAGCGTAAAACTGCTTTTTATGGCTTCCCATCATGTAGTTGTTGCAATAAACCTTTTTATCGTTTAGTGAGATCATGTTGACGCGGTACTTTCCAATACCTAAACGCATATTGCCTGTCGTATAAAAAGCTGTCTTTTCTTGGATCTCTATAGGTTCATGAGTCTCTGCATCAAAAACATAAGCCCCTTTAGGAGCCCAGAGATTCATATCTTTGAAGACTTGACCGTGATAGTTAGCTAATTTACAGAATGCCATAATGAGAGTATGACATTTTTAAGAAATTAAATCAACCTTAAATTACATTTTAAAGAATATAAATCCTGCAGCGGCTTGCATCTTTGACATACTTAAAGATATAGTGGGTTTAAATTTTAATATAAAAGAATAAGCATTGTTCAAATTTTGAGCGATGTCTCCCTCAAACCCGAAATAAACCATATTTTTATTAGTATCATTAGTAAAAACAATTCCTTTAAATTTTTCTTTTTCTTGATAACAACAAAGATGCAAAGCCGCAATCAATGATTGCATTTCATGTGTAAAAAATCTTTCATGGTGTTTTTTAAAAAGAGAATCTTTATTAGAAACAACAATCTCTTTAATTTTATTTTTAATACTTTCTCCCGAAGAAACACCTTTATAGTTTCTAGCAGCAAAAATCCCCTCTGCTAATTGATCTTCTGTTAAAAATTCATATTTACTAAAAAATGCCAATAAAGAATCTCTGAAGTTATATTCAGGAATAGTCAAAGAAGCGACTAATGTTTTATACAATCTTTCTCTGCCTTTATCAGACAACGGACCAGCATCAATAGTTTTTTTAATTTCTTCAAAAGACACATCATTTTCCACTTGTTGGATAATGATTTTTTTAAATTGTTCATGTCTAGGAGAAATTTCATTCAACCTGTTAATCAATTCTCGTTTTCTGTTGGCTTTACTAACCCCCACTAAATCCCCTTTTAAAATTTCATTAAGTTCCTGAGCAGTATTTAAAACTTGACCATCTCCCCCCATAACACCATTTGAACCTTTTACTTCTACCAAAGAACTATCAACCATCAAATCTCCTTGTGGTGATTTTTTAGTCGGGGAAATCATAGTCAAAACCAATTCCCCACGACCCGAGTTTGGTTTGGTATTGGGGACTACATTCCACAAAGCATCAACAACATTAGTTGCATCGTTTGTTTCAAAAAAAGATTTAAACCAATCTGGAATTAAATCTTTTAAATTAATTCCAGATTGAGGATTGTCTATAAGCTTTTCCTTTAAAAGATTTTTAGAACTTTCTATTAATTGAGGATATTTGATAATATTGTCAATTAATAATTCTTCTTTGTTGAAAATACTCGTAACAATTTCCACTAACAAATTTAAGTCAGTGGTTTTACCCCAATTACTAGAAATTAAAACTTTTTTAATAATTTCATTTAGATTAGTTTTTCCTTCAGATGTTCCAAATTGTATTTCTTTTTTGATGTTGGATTTAATTTGTTTAGCCAATTGATCGGAAATTTTAAATTCTTCTACATCTCCTGTTGGTTTATTTTCTGCATCTCTATCTTGCATTAGAATGTCAGTGTCTTCATTGATTTGTTCTAGGATGACTCGATAGTAAGCTTGTTTAAGGTTTTGAGGTTTATTAGAAGGAGTTGCTGTTTTGTTTTTTACAGACTCATAAATTTTAGATAAAAAATGATCTTGTGACATTATTGATATTTAACGTTAAATAATAGCGATGCTCTTTAAAGTATCAACATTTTATTTTAAAAAATTACAAGTAGACTCATTGTCTACTTTTTTTGTTACTCTATGAAAAAAATTAAAAAACCTTCTAAACCTAAACTCCAATCCATTGAACCTATTAAAGACACTTCTCCAAGAGTTCATCAAAGAGAAAAAATAGATTATACTTTAAATTTAAGAGGATTAGATTGGACAGAAAAACAAAAAACTTTTATAGAATTAGCTACAAACAAAGATACTCGAATTATATTTCTTTCTGGTCCAGCAGGAACCTCTAAATCTATATTGGCTGTTTACTCTGCTTTGGAACTTTTAAATTCTAAAAGAATTAGTGATATCATTTATGTGAGAACTATTATAGAAAGTGCCGCTCATTCTATGGGAACATTACCAGGAGATGCAGATCAAAAGCTCCAATTCTTTGTTTCTGTGTTAAACGACAAACTAGAAGAACTTCTCCCTACCGCTGATATTAAAAGATTACACACAGATGAAAGAGTAAAGGGTATGCCTGTTAATTATTTGAGAGGTGCTTCTTATAATGCTAAAGCCGTTATTGTAGATGAAGCTCAAAATGCTAATTTCTCTGAACTTCTTACTTCTTTAACACGTATTGGTAAATTTACAAAGTATTTTATTTTAGGGGATCCTATGCAAACAGATTTAAAAAATAAAGAACAATCCGGATTCAAAGTGATGTTTGATTTGTTTAATGATGAAGAGTCACAGAAACGAGGAATCTATTGTGTAGAATTTGGTAAAGAAGATATTATGAGGTCCGAGATTCTTAAATTTATCATTGAGAAGGTAGAAAATTATAGAGCATCTAAAAATACATAAGTATATGTATGCCACTAGCACTCATAGAAGAACTCTATGGAAAGAAAGATTGTGAAACTATTAAAAGTTTGTTTCTAGAAGATCCTTCTTCAAGACTTTCATTAAGAGAAGCTATTGGTAATAAAATTATTATAGAGAAGGATAAAATTCTTACTACTAATCCTTTAGATGCTATTTGTTTAATTTGTTTGACTGCTAAATTTGCGGCTTCTGAAGACGAGTGTCATCGTGTTGCTATTACAATCTATCAGTTTTTAGATAAACCCAAAGACATTATTCCTTCTTTAGTCGATGATAGGGGTTTAGAATTTGCTTCTAAAACTTTAATGTCTTTATCTTTTAGAGTTAAAGCTCTAGAACATCGTTGGAGATATCATGGTGCGCCTTCTCCTTCTTTTTATCGACAAGTTTCTAAAACCGTTTTTGGTAATTATGGGCAAAAAGATATAGCTTCTCACCATGAACAATGGGAAGGTTTCCTGGGTGAACTCTTAGTATAAACCTCATAAATTAAATTTATGGATCAAAATACTATTATTAATGAATTGTCTTGTACTATGGCTTTACATCTTAGTGCATTTGAAACTCAAGATTTTACTAATGCGATAAAAAGTTTAGACAGCCTAACCCACTCTGTAACTTCTTTAGAATCAAGTGTTAATGCCTTATTGTCTGGTATTCCTGTTCATCCTTATGAGAGAGTAAAATATGATTATTTCAGTTCAGATTATGGATTTAAAACATTAGATGATTTAGAAGACCCGATAGGAATGGATCATTTAAAAAATATAGAAATTTTAAAGAAAAGTGCAGAAGATCTTTATTCTACTACGTTTCATAATTTAACATGTTGTGAAGATGATAAATGCGGAACTGCATTTTCTAAAATGTCATGTGATAAATTAGTAGAAGATCACCAAAAACAAAAAAATTATATTGAATTTTTAGAAATTGCTCGCAGTATCCCGATTGATTCTGTTACAGAAACTAATTGTTCAGAAATTGCTCGTAAACTTTTAGGTTATTATACCAGAATTCTTTAAACTGGTATATAGGGTTGTACTAGTGCAGTACCGGCTTTAGTCACTGCTCCTGCAGCGCCGATTATAGCAGAGATAACATTTTGATTACCTGAATCTGTTGCTGGTACAGAAGAGTTACCACCAGCAGATTTAAATTTTCCTCTAACAATTTCAGCAGAAGTATTTCCGTCATGATTGATAGCTGGTACTGTCATATCATGTGAGTGTGGTGCATCAGGACAAGCGTGAGTGTGAGGAAAATTATTAATAGTAATTGGAAGAAGTGTCGTACCCATAATAAGACCCCCAGCCACTCCACCATAGTTACAACCATTTATGCCCACCATAGTAATCGTAGTTCCTGGTAAAATTAATCCAGTAGGTAACAGTTCCCACGGAAACATAGCATATGTCATATTTAACATATTGTCAATTGTTTTCAAGACACTTCTAGGATTAAGAGGAGACATGCCCCCTGCTAGATTAATATCAGTAACACTATCAATCACCCATTTCAATGTATTTTGGACTGCTATAATATTATAAGAAGCTCTAAGCCCACCCCATTTAGCAGGTCCTCCAACGTAATCACCTGCCGATGACACTTTAGTAGACGCTTGAGAAGACGGACACGTGATAGAAGAAGCATATAAATTTTCAGCATATAATCCACCTGATCTGAAATTACCAGAAACTGAAGCTGTGCCCTGAATGACCACTTCTCCTGCCGGACCAGAAGGGGTAATAGCTACACTTTTACCATTAAGTTGTAAGTGATCACCTTCAATAACGGTTGGTCCTTGACTACCACCAATAGTAACTTCTGCTCCTGTAAGTCTTACTTGTGTCCCATCAATACTAACAGGACCATAAGAAGACATCTCAATACCTTGAGCACCTGTTGTTAATTTAAATTTATTTCCACACTGAATATAATAAAGACCACCTCCTGTATTAGCAGGAACATTATTACCAGTAATTACGTTGGTTCCATTTTTAGTACTTACTGTGGTTGGTCCTGCTTTTTCTACTACTTGAGAGGTGGGATATCTAGCTTTACCTTCATGCACTGTAATACTCTTAGCGTTATTAAGAGTTCTCCCCACAATAGTCACTTTAGCACCTGCTACTCTCTCTAACAAACTTCCACCTGGAGAGTGTCCTAATTTTTTTTCGGCTTCTTCGATCGCACTACTTTTACTATTAAGAAAATCAGAAGCTGCTTTATCAGCGTCAGAGGTGTCGGTTACATCTTCAATTTGACCAGAACCACCACAAGCATCACACTTACCCCCAATAGCTTCTTTGCGTGAAATACTTTTTGGACCACCGAATACAGCACTCATTAAATCGGCTATCGCATTTAAAAAATTTTGAACGCGAGGAAATGCGGAAGAAGAAGAGGTGGTCTTGCCGTTTTGTGTTGCTAAAACAGTTCCTTTACAATAATAACATGGTACTTTTCTTTTTGCCATAAAATAACTTATTAAAGATTATCAGGATTTTCCAGTTTTAGATTTTATTTCCATAGCTTCATTAATGTAAGATTGTATTTCATCTGAAGCAGCTATCGCTTCATCTGTCCAATTACCCACAGTAATAAACATATCTTGTTCTGTAAAGGTATTGTAATTGCCCCGAACACGAACTTCTTTATTAGTTTCAGAAATATCATGATTGTCGCCCATAACACGAGAGACATGATTATACATCGCATTAAATTGGGTGTGGTCTTTAGCAAAAGTCAAATTAGAACCATTATTATCAAAAAGTTGGAATGAATGGCCTTGCCCCATTTTAGATTCATCAGTACTCATGGAAGAATTAAATCCCCCACCATAGAACATATTTTGCATCTTGAGTGTCCCTGGTTCACCACTTCCAAAAGCTTGTGAAGCATTCTGGTACATATTTCCCCATTCTTTATTGCCATAAGAGGCTGCAAAGTAAACAGGGAATAGGGGATTTCCTTCTCTAAAGAAAACCCAAACAGATTGACCCTCTGATGCATAACCAAACATACCTAAAGCTTGATTGTTGGTATTAGGACCAGAGATACCATGGTGAGGGGTGGGATTTTGAACAAGGGGTTGTTTAGCAGCCGCGCCTGCTAAACCTGTTGTATCAGTCATTGTAGTACCTTCTAGTGCAGCATTGGTTTGTTGTGCTAAGGCACTTTTTAACGCAGTCGCAGATTCACCTGATATTTCAACCGGTTGAACGTTAAGATTTTCTCCATTTAAACCTGAAAAATATTTTTTTAATTCTGGATCATTACCAGTATAAAAATCTAAAGCATTTAATTTACTTAAATTTTGGGAGTTGCCTTTATCTGCGACTTGAAAATACCCATTGTTAGGTCCAATAGGTTCTCCTTTGGAATTTTTAATTTGTATAAATGAACCTGGTTTCAGGCCATATGCATTATTTGATGGGACGCCTATACTAAATCCCGGCGTCAAATTTGATTGACCTTGTCCAGCAAGATAAGCGCCTTTTCCAGTGTCTTGTAAATTTAAACTGGGTTTCCAATTTTTTAAATTTGCACTTAATGTAGCTTCTTGTTTTTCTATATTGACCCCCTGACTCTTCCAATATGCGGTCGCCTCTGGTGGTCTTTGATCTGGTTTTACATCTAAATATGTTGTAAGATCCGTCATTACACTACCATAGGTAGAAGCAGTTCTCGTTTGTGATGACCCTGTAGGCTTTACATCACCAGGATTGATTATGGGTAAACCGGTTCTACTTTTTCCACCCAAAGACATTTGGTCTGAAGAAGATTGTAACCCTAAATCTACTTTTTGTTGACCATCTAAAGCCATAGCTGCTTCTTGTTCCTTAGTAGGATCTTGTTGCATGTTGGTGGTGGCTTGGGGATTGGGTAGAGATGAGGGAGATTGGTTTGGTAGTCCTTTTTTAGCTGCGGCGGATGTTACTCTATCTGCTGGTGGTAACCAGCAGATTCCCTCGAACCCTTTCATATTTCTAGCAGATACTCTTGTACCTCCACCAGGACTTGAAACTTCTCCTAAACCAAAAAGATAAGTTTTTTGCCCACTAGCATTTTGCCCAACAGCTTCTACGTGACCATAAGGATTTTCACTAGTCCCATTATAAGATATTATAGCTCCTGGAGGGGCGTCTTCTGCTTTATTAATTTTAGTTGCAGTCCAACCTAATTTAGGTAAAATGTTATTAAATTCTTTTCCGTCTCTTCTTCCCCCAGATGAACCTGCTCGGATTTCTGCATCAGAATAACCATACACTTTTTGTAAAACGGACTCTGCTACAGCGGGACCACAACGACCATTCGCGTATTTATCTGCCGCTGCCTGGTTAGTTAAAGTTGCGAGTGTGCCTGCTTGATCTGTGGGTGGGGGGCCAGTTAGCGTATTCCATGCGCCTTTAGCTGCTTCTTTAACAGCATCAGTTGCAACACCTACATTTCGAACAACTTCACTAACAAATCCACCTACACTAGCTCCATAAGATGGTGAAGCACCTGTAATGGGGGCGGCACATTCTGCCCATGGTAATATGTTTTTTAATCTATCAATAATTTTAGGATTTAAAGAACCGTCTAAACCTTGACCAATAACCTCAAATGTTATATCTTGTCCGTCTTCATTCCAATTATCATAAAGAGCAGGCATGATGTTTGGAACAAATACTTGTGTTCGTCCTCTGTATTCTGGGTCCTTATCACCACCTGTAATAACTACTCCTAAATAATTTCCGTAATAAGATTTCATTGTTGTATTGGTCTTTTTTCAGTCTGTCCGTAAGCAGTGATAGTTTCCGTTTTACCATCTGTTTTATAAGAAGATCCTGAAGATTCATATTGATTTCTATTTACTCTTCGAGCTTCATTGTATCCACAAACATTATGTCCTGCGTTTAATTCCGGCGTATATCCGAATTTTTCTGGAGTTTCTGGTTGACCTGTTAATAAAGGACCGAGCACCCCTAGTTTGTCTTTGTAGTTCTCCATGATATTGGATAGGGCTGTTCCTTGAGTTCCGTCTAAAGCTTTTTTGAATCCCCATCCTGCATTTCCTTGATAACCAAACCCAGACATCTGTGATACTCGATCGAAGCCATCCCGAAGATTTGGTGGTAAAAGATCTCTCACTAAACTTTGAGGGGTTTTCGCTGAGTCTACAAAACCTTGAATTTGTTTTGGTAATAATCCTTTAATAAAATTTTCAGGATTTAGAATGTCATCTAAAGCTGAACTAATATTAGCAGGAAGAAGAGAAGAAACAAATTTCAAAGGATTGTTTAAAGCATTAGTAAATTGATCGGTAAACCCAGTAATTTGAGAAGTAATATTAGTGATTGCACTAATATTTAAAAACCCTGCAATATTACCAATTTGGCCTGCAATTTGAGAAATGGATGATAACAAACCCAAAATACTATTAATGGGAATAATACTATCTAAAAAATCCATCAAGAATTTAGTAAAACTTTTAGTGATGTTATTCATTAACCGAGTAATAGATTGTAGAATAGCTTGGAAACCATTATAAATATTAGTGAGTAAGTTAAGAGGAACCGCTAAAAGATTTCCAATACCAGTAAGAATGTGATCTAAACCTGAAGCCATTTGTCTAGGAAATCTAGACAAAGCTTCCATATTAAGGCTTTGATTTAAACCATTAATTTTTTCTCCCAAAGAAGGACACACCGAATTAATTAATTTAGTAGCTACATTGCCTAAACCATTAGGACCTAATGGGTCATTAAGAACACCAGTTAAAGTTCCTAAAGTAGAACCCACATACTCTGAAAAGGGTTGTGTATTTAAACGAATTTGTTCAGAAAATTTATCTAAATTTTGTGTTAAAGAATCAGACAAATTATCAATACCTCCTGCTACATTAAAAGGTGCTACAGATATGCCATTTATAATATTAGCATAAGGTTTAGAGTAGGTTATTTGTGATGCTTTAGAAACATTTTTACCTAAAGCCTCAAATGAATTTCCAACCTTCCCAACAGTATTAATAGTTCCTTGTGCAGTTTTAAAAAACGTTTCTTTATCTACACCAAAGATTTTTTTAAAATTAGCAGGATGTTCATTGGCTGCTCTTACAAGAGCAGCATTATTAGAAGAATTTGCCATTTAAATTATTTAAAGCAAAAATCTAAATAATTGAGGGTGGTGTTCCTTTTGTTGTTGAAAAATCTAATGTTTTGTTTTTAAAGTCTATACCTGCATAGACCTCGTAATCTCTATGAGACCTAACATTACCTAATCCATATTCTCCTAGATCAATATTATTGTCTTCTTCTTTTAAGAGATGTCTTAATCTCCGTTTACTTTCCAAATCCATTTCCCACCAGGTTTTATTTATTTTTCTATCTTCTTTGGCTTTCTGATCAAAGTCTGTCCAGTGTTTGGTTCTTCCTTCTCTAGTATATTCATGCCAGATTAAAAGTTTATGAGGATGAAATAAATCATATCCTAAGGTATAAGACCTAATACTAAGACTAATTTCATCTCCTGCAAAATATAAATTAGGGTCATATTTATATTCTTCACAGTGTTTACCTAAAGTAAAAAAGAAATGACCACTTACAAACCTGGCAGGTTCTGGTTTAGTAAGATCTTGCCAGTTTGGTATAGAATGAGGATAAAATAAAATAGTTCCAGATTCTGTAAACTTATCTGCTACCATTTTATAAGGCTCGTGATTTAATAATTGATTGTTTTGAGGACTATACATTCCAGCATAAGAAGTTAAAATGGGTTTGTTAGAACCGGTTTGTTCTAACATTTTTAACATCTCTGTATCCCAATTTTGTACAAATCGATGATGACTATCTATCTGTAATGTATACTCTTCTCCTTCCCAAAGCTTTTGTATGTGGTTTCGTGCCCAGCAAAGACCATTACTTTCAAAAAAAGGAATGTCTATAATTCGAGTTCTAGGAAGAGAATTTAAAAATTCTTCTAAATGTCTTTCTTCTGGTCCATTTTGCCAACAAATACCAAAAGATAAATTCTCAGGATATTGAGCTTTAGATATACAATCTAATATAGTAGGTTTTAATTCTGGATCTCTATAAGAAGCAATTTGAACAAATATTTTTGGCATGTTTAAAATTTCTAGTATTTTTGCGTAGCAAAAATACTAGAAAATGATTTAAGAACTTGACTTGTCTGTATTAAAAAAAACAACATAAACATTATCATCAAAAGAATTTATCGTTTAAATAAGCAAACTTTGTATCAAATTACATCAGTTAATTATTGCAAACAGCCCCTAGTCGTCATTTGGACTTTGTTACCGAGGCACATTACATTAATAGTATTACCGAAATTACCCTGACAACCTTGCCACTGGAAAGTCCAGGTACCTACACCATTTTGCATAGTAAAAAAACCTTTTCCGGCGTCACCATTAATTTCGTACGGGACACTTGTTGATCCTAATCTGGATGACGGAATACCATTAACGTAGAATGGTATTTTAGTACCGTCAGGTACTCTGTTACCACTTAAAGTGATAGTAGCTGTTTCGCCGTTATAATCTAAAGGTCCTGTCTTATTGGATGTTAATGTGTATGTGTATTTATAGGGGTCGTTTAATACAGATGTTTTATTTAGCCCAGCAACAGTCATCGTCGCATTTAAATTTGGCTTGAGTGATGCACTAGCCGTTACAGTACCACTAAGTGCTGCCCTATTATTAAGAACTACTAAATCACCACTGAGAGGCACTCCACCTATATCATCTGAATTTAAATCATATAATTGAGTACCCCCACTGATAACATAAGGAATTTTTGTACCCGCCGATAAGTTAGGCGTGAGTAATACATATTCATAATTGCTATTAGTCTCGAGAGGTAATTTCGGTGGTATCAATTTACATGATGTTATTCTACCAGTTTCTGTTGAAAATGCTGATGTACTTGGGGTGAAGTTTGAAGTGTATCTTGCATACCCGTTTGTAATTCTAATATCATCCAAATAACAATTACTGAGTGTGGAATTAAATGTTTGTGTGCTTTGTGCGAAACCCGCACTAGTATTATAACTAACATCTGCGCCAATATTGAATTTGGAATTTAAACCAGAACCCAATGATCGATTTAAATTTTTAGAAGCAACCTGTTGACCATTTAAGAATAACCTTAAAAGATTTGATTCTCTAGTAGCCGCTACATGCATCCATGTGTTTGCGCTGAGATTACCCCCTGTAGTATACCCCCCATCAGTTGTCCAGAAAGCAATACCACTCAACGGATGGAAAGCCATCCCCCATGGTACGGTGTTTGATGATTTAGGCACATCAAAACATCCCCATAAGGTATAAAATGAAGAAGGATAACTTGATAAAGTTATGTTAGTGGTACGTAAATAACCTTCAACTGTAAAATCATCAACACCAAATTCGACAGCTTCATAATTGGTGTTATTAACATCAGAAATTAATTCATTACTTTTAAATAAATCAACACTTATACTATTATTGCCATTAAAATACAAATACCCAGAAGATCCTGGTCGTTGTATGTTGTTGCTGGTATACCTTACACTATTAATGGTTTTTAAGCTATGTTTTTTTGTGGTATCAACTATACCAGCTTTATCCCAATTCATTACAAAATTAAAATGTGGATCAGAAGAATTACTATTTGTTTGTTTGAGAGGATTAAAGTTATAATTATAAAGTGCATTTCTCGTTCCTTTATAATTTGAAATATGAACAGAAGAACCACCAGTAACGCCAAACAAGTACATGTTTGGGTCAATACCATTTCTCTCATAAGGAGTGGTGCCTTCAAAATCATTACCCATATAGTTTTTAACACCATTTACAAATATTGATACATCTTTTCGATTTTTAACTAGTGCAATATGTGTCCATGCACTTAAAGGAACAATGGAAGTTGTTGTTTTTATTGTACTATAAGGAGACCACAAATTAATAGTTTGATTATTTTTTATACCAAATGAAGCAGGTGAATAAGCTAATGTAATGATATTATTAGGAAACTGATATTGAGTATCATAGGTATCTCTTAGGTCATAAAAAGCAAATGCATTTTGCGTGGTGAGGAACTGATTACTATTTAAAGTATAATCAGATCCTAACGAATTTACATAAACCCAACATTCAAGTGTATAAAATTCCGATTCCCACCACTTTGGTATTGTTGCAACTGGCACATTTTCATAGGTATTTTTGTAAAGTGCACTGCCCGTCCCGTGCCTGGATGGATTATAAGAATTCGGATTAAATGAATATGGATTAAATATGCTATGTTGACTTTCTGTGGTATACAAAGTCCAGTTATTTTTGTCTAAGGCGTTAAATTTATTCGGTTGGACGTGTAATGTAGTGTACTGCCTATGAGGATCAATTTCTTCTGTAATGTCATCGAGTATAGTGACAGATGCAGAATTATTATTGTTTTCTACCTCAAGATTCAAATTTTTTAAAATATTATTTTCTATAGAACCTGCTAATGTCACAACAGATATTGTTTGTGCTTGATTCGGGTTAATATTAGAAATTTTTTGTGGTGATGTAATTGAATTTGGAATAATATCATATGTATTTATATCACCTGTAAAATTGTATGGTGTTAAGTCTGTATTCGAATCTAAACCCCCACACACTTTAAAAATAACAGTATCACCTTCTTTAACATAATTGGATGGGTTTAATACAAAATATTTTTTGGAATTGTTAGAAGACTTAGTTATAAATGCACTTTCAGGAACATTAAAGTTTTCTAAATATCTAGCAACACCATTTGTAATCCTTAAACCACTTATATATGCATTACTAATACCGTCACCAACTAAAATATTACTTTGAGATGAAGCATCAAAAACAAAATCACATTGTCCTTGAGCACTTACTATACCATTAACATATAATTTAGTTTGGTTCGAAGTGGTACCTTGTCTAACGAGAGCAATGTGTGTCCAATCTCCTTGAGTAATTGTGTTTGAACCTGTAATGGTTGCCAAATTAACTGTACCAAAACTAAAAACAGGAACATTAGAGGCTAATTTAAGATTAAAATAATCATAAGGACTTGATGCAAGAGGTGTGGGTATAGTTTGTTTAAAAATTGACCCTGTTACTGAAGTTTGGTTTGTTGGTTTTATCCAAGCTTCTATAGTAAAAGGTTTGTTTGCAAAATTTAAATTTTGTGCTTGAGTAATAATTGTTCCTTTTGATGAATTTTGTGCATATTGCCCACTTAAGGTCAAAGTATTGTTACTAGCAGTAGTAACAATAATATTTCTTTTCGTGTTATCAATTACACCGAAATTAGTAAAATTCAATAAAATGTCTGTATTTGAATTATTTTGTGGTGCGGAGGTAATAGTTGATGGATTAAAATTTGATGTATATAGTGCAGTATTTCTTAATGTTCTATAACCAGAAACATTACCTCTGGCTCCCTGAGCACCATAAAATAATCTTGCTTGTGAAGAAGTTGAAAGCGGTACAGGCCAATTATTACCTAAATCATTTTTTACACCATTTACATAAACTGATACTGCACCGTTAGTTGCAACAAAAGCAATGTGTGTCCATTCATTTAGTGTGATAGATGATGTACTAGTAACTTTTTTATTAATAGTACCATCATTTGTATAAAGTAACAATTTTCCATCCGACATTACACCAAAATATAAAGATTGTAAACCTAAAGATTGATTACTCCAATCCATTAATCTAAATGATCCTAAAGTACCTTCATTTGTTCCGAATGAAGTCAATCTTACCCAGCACTCCATACTAAAATTGGTTTGATTCCACCAATGTTGCCAATTTTGATTTCCTAATCCTGTATAAGATAAAGTTAAACCGCTAGTATTTGCACCAATAAAAATACTACCACCGTGCGTGGTTGAATTATAAGATTCACCATTCAAATTATATGGACTATAATTGCATTGATTTGTATCTGTTCCTACTGAAATGGTTCGATTGTAATTACTGCTGTCCTTGAAAGAATAATCAGAACTAAGTCCAGTTATCAACAATGAAGTGAAATCCCAATACGGATCAAATATTTGATTTATATCACCAGCAGGATTATTGATTGTAAAAGTGTTTTTAGCTCTTACAATATATCCAGAGTTAGGAACAAATTGGGTAAAAGCAGGGAAAAGATCATTGGGTTTTACAACCACTAAAGTTTCTTGACTGTTAGAAGCTTTTTGAACAGAACAAAGACTAGAATTAAAAGTATTGATATTTACTGCTGAAGTGAAGTTATTTTCAAATATAGTATAAAGACCGTTAGTAGGAGAACCATTGAAGGCACGAGATGAGTAAATGGGTTGAGACAAATCCTCTGGAATTGTAAAATTATCTTTAGCTCTAATGATATATCCTGAATTGGGAACAAATTGTGTAAATGCAGGGAAAAGATCATCTGGTTTTACTACAACTAAAGTTTCTTGAGAATTAGAAGCTCTTTGAACAGAACAAAGACTGCTATTAAAAGTACTGATGTTTGTAGGAGAACTGTTAAAAAATTCTACTAAATTGTAGTTACCAGTTGAAGGATTTCCAGTGATATTCATTATATTATATTTATCTTAAATTGTTTTTTTATGTTTTTTTATGTTTTTAAATGACCAAATAAACATTTCCCCCAGTTAATGTACCTGAAGCTTGAGAAGTAGTTCCTGAAGTACTATAACCAAATTGATCCCCGATGCGATCTGTGGTGTGTGAAATACTGGCTCTTGGGGTTCCATTGACTATGACTATAGTACTAGTGTAACTTAAAGTACTTCCGTCATGGTTGTCATAGATATAAAGCCTATCATTAGCACCAGAAGAAGTCATGTTAATCTGCTGAGAAGCATTTTCCATGAAATAATTGCTGCCGTCAAAAGTTCCTGACCCTAAAGTGAAACCCCCAGTTGGTGTAGGAGTCGGTGTAGGTGTTGGGGTAGGAGTGGGTGTAGGAGTGGGTGTAGGTGTTGGGGTAGGAGTGGGTGTAGGTGTTGGGGTAGGAGTGGGTGTTAAATAAACATTTCCACCGGTTAAGGTGCCAAAGACTACAGGAGATGATCCGGTTAAGCTGAATCCAAATTGATCCCCGATACGATCTGTGGTGTGAGAGATACTAGCTACTGGTGTCCCGTTGACTATAACTACTGTATTGGTGTAGCTTAAAGTACTTCCATCATAATTGTCATAGAAATAAGATCTATAAGCCTGAGTGGAAGAAGTCATGTTGATTTGTTGAGGCCCGTTTTCCGAGAAATAATTGCTGCCGTCAAAAGTTCCTGGCCCTAAAGCAAAAAGATAAGTGATAGGAGTAGGTGTCGGCGTAGGGGTTGGGCCAACTGGAGCCGGTTCATTATAAACTCCATTGATATCATACAATTGAATATACTTGTAATAACTTCCTACAATGACTCTTAGAAAAAGATTGTCTGCTGTGAGAGTAGTAGCTGTGGTAGTTCCAGCAAAAGACCCTCCTCCACCACCACCTGTTGTTAAAATTTCTTGAGTGACTACAACAATTCTGTCAGTAGAAGCTGGAGCTGTAGTAAAAACAATATTGGTTCCAGAAATATCATAATCTACTGTAGGTTCTTGTACAACACCATTAAGACTAACTCGATAATTAGCTGTATTGGTAGAAATTGTTCCTATTCCTGTAAGTGAAAAGGAAGATGTGGTTCCATTCCCATTAAATGCAAATTTAGTGGGATTAAAATTAGCAGTGCCGCCACCTGTAATGTTTAGTGTTCTAGTATCTAAATCAATAAACGCATTATTGATTGTAACCAGAGAATCCCCAATGCATTCATCAGGACTAATAGGAATACCAATTAAAGACATATGTGAATATTATTTATCTAATAAGATACAAGAAATGGCGATTTTTTAAGGTTTGAAAACTAATAAACATTCATAGGTAGAAGAACGATTAGTTTTAACATCCTTTCCGTGTTTCAAAGCTCGATTCAAAGACATTCTTAAAGATTGTTTTAAATGAGTAATAGGGTCATTATGATAACGTGCTAATTCTAAAGATTGTAATCTTTCTTTATTTTCTTCGCGGTAGGTTTTTACCCATTCTTTGTATCTTTCTTTGTTGTTTTGATAATATTCTTTAGATCTTTCTTGATATTGATCCAAGTGTTCTTGGCGATGTTTACGAATATTTTCTTGGATTCTTTCTTTGTTCTTTTCGTAATACTCTTGTTGAAATTGTGTATACTCTTCTGTTTGGCGATGTTCTCGTGATTGAAGTTTTCTTTTTTCTTTATACTCAGGATCGTCTTTATGTTTATTGTGATACTCTTTGGCTTTTTGTCTGGCTTTTTCGTCTCTTTCAGGGAAGCACCAACGTTTCAAAGTGTCTCGATATACTAAACCAGCAAACTCTTTAAAGACTAAAGATATGTCACGATTGTCTTTAAAGAAAGATTGGACTTTTTCTTTAAGTTCTTTTTTCATTTAAATTATTTAAGCATCACCAAAAATATTTTCAACTAAAAGAAAAAAGCAAAAGAAAACCCCGACCTTTCGATCGGGGTTTGTTGAGACTCTTTTGTTGTATCC
>OCVQ010000115.1_pt1 | contig 70257 bp, 78 predicted proteins | sample 1539061 | NCBI WGS metagenome assembly OCVQ01 (sample SAMEA3355526, study PRJEB22509) | marine metagenome | biome: marine; feature: river plume; material: water | place: USA | collected 2010-08-08 | depth 0.5 m | reverse complement strand
GCTTTATTCATATCAAATACGATAATGGGGAGGTTGTTTTCTTGACAAAGGGTAAAGGCCGTCATATCCATTACTTTAAGGTTGCGGCTGATAGCCTCGGTAAAGCTTAGTTTATCAAAACGAGTAGCAGTTGCGTCTTTTTCGGGGTCAGCTGTGTATATACCATCTACTCTGGTGCCTTTTAGGATAACATCTGCTTCTATTTCTACCGCTCTAAGACTAGCTGCGGTGTCTGTAGTAAAGTATGGGTTTCCCGTTCCTGCACCTAGTATTACCACACGCCCTTTTTCCAGGTGCCTAATGGCCCTTCTGCGTACAAAAGGTTCTGCTACTTGCTCCATTTTAATAGCACTCAGTAGTCGCGTGTAAACGCCTTCATTTTCCAAAGCTCCTTGCAATGCCATAGCATTTATCATGGTCGCTAACATACCCATATAGTCTGCATTAGCACGATCTTTCATCCCGCCTTCTACACCGCTTACCCCTCTGAAAATATTTCCGCCACCTATTACGATGGCTACTTCTATACCTAGAGCGACTGCCGCTTTTATTTCACGAGCATACATGGCAAGTATGCTGCTGTCTATACCAAATTCTTTATCGCCAAGCAAAGCTTCGCCACTTAGTTTGAGTAGTATTCGTTTATATTTCATGGGTAGTGTGGTGTTTTGGATGAATGGAATGGTGCCTTTTTGTTCAATACGTTCTGGATGTATATGCAAGGCGCTCATTTGGGGTCAAATGTAACTTGAAATTAGAAAGTATGGAAATAAAAAAAGTCTTCTACTCAAGTAGAAGACTTTTTCAATATAGTACAAAATTAGTTACTTACGCTCCTAATTGGAATCGTGTAAATGATTTTACAATAAGATTAGCATCCACTGTCTTTAAGAAAGCAGCTACAGTCATAGAGCTGTCTTTAACAAATGCTTGGTGAAGCAATGTATTGTCTTTGTAGAATCTTTGAAGTTTACCTTGCGCGATTTTATCTAACATTTCTTCTGGTTTACCTTCTTGACGTGCGATATCTCTTCCTATTTCTAGTTCTTTATCTTTCACCTCTTGAGATACAGAAGTTTCATCCACAGCGATAGGATTCATAGCAGCTATTTGCATAGCTAAATCTCTACCAGCTTGTAAAGCGGGTTCTTCGTTTGAGTTAAGTGCTACTAATACACCTATACGGTTTGCACCGTGGTTGTACGCAGCTACACCTTCAGAAGAAACAAGTGCGTAGTTTGAAACGTCTATTTTCTCTCCGATTACTGCTGTTTTGTCTATCAGGATTTCACCAAGTGTTTTGCCATCAAATGGAGTCGCAAGTAATGCGTCTCTGTCTGCAAATTTTTGATCTAAAGCGATATCAGCAATTTTATTTGCGAATGCTACGAAATCATCATTTTTAGCAACGAAGTCAGTTTCACAATTCACCTCTACAACAATACCATAGGTGTTGTCAGCAGAAGATTTAGCGATAGAAAGACCTTCAGCAGCGTCTCTATCCGCTCTTTTTGCAGCTTTAGCAGCTCCACTTTTTCTAAGTATATCGATAGCAGCATCGATGTCGCCTTCTGCTTCTTGCAAAGCTTTTTTGCAATCCATCATACCGGCTCCTGTCATTTGTCTAAGTTTGTTAACTACAGACGCTGTAATAGTTGTCATTATTCTATTATTGAGTGTGTTGTTTTAAAATAAAAAGTCTGTTAGACTATGCTTCTTCCTTTTCAGCTTTAGACGCTTCTATCGCCGCTGCATCTATCTCACTATCTTTTTGAGCTTGTTCTTTAGCTTGGTTCCTTTCGGCCAAACCAGAAGCGATAGCATCGGTAATTTCAGTGATAAGGATGTGAAGTGATTTTGCAGAGTCATCGTTTCCTGGGATTGGGAAATCCACTTTAGTAGGATCAGAATTGGTATCTACAATAGCAAATATTGGAATATTTAGCTTTTGAGCTTCTTTAACTGCAATATGCTCTCTTTTGATATCTACAATGAAAAGTGCAGAAGGGATTCTGTTCAAGTCTTCGATACCGCCTAATACACGCTCCAATTTTTCTTGATCACGAGATTTCATCAAACGCTCTTTCTTATTCATATTTAAGAAAGTTCCATCGCTTTTCATTTTTTCGATGGATTGCATTTTCTTGATAGACTTACGCACGGTAGCAAAGTTAGTTAACATACCACCCAACCATCTTTGGCTTACGAAAGGCATATTTACTCTTTTGGCGTTCTCTTCCAATATTTCTTTAGCTTGTTTTTTAGTAGCTACATACATTACTTTACGTCCTGTTTTGGCGATATTGGCAATGGCTTGTTTAGCTTCTTCTAACTTTGCTGAAGTTTTGTTAAGATCAATAATGTGAATACCATTTTGCTCCATAAAGATATAAGGTGCCATTTTTGGATTCCATTTACTGGTAAGGTGACCAAAGTGTACACCTGCTTCTAATAATTTTTCTGTACTTACTGCCATGGTCTTAACGTTTACTGAATTGTGTTTTCTTTCTTGCTTTTGGTTGACCTGGTTTCTTACGCTCAACAGAACGAGAATCTCTTGTCATTAAACCTTTTGCTTTTAATGCTGGTTTCAAATCGGCATCAGATTTCACTAAAGCCCTTGCAATAGCAAGTTTGATAGCATCTGCTTGACCGGTAGTTCCACCACCATCTACGTTTACCTTTATGTCATATTTACCTTCCATGTTGCAAGTTTGCAACGGTAAATTAACATAGTACCATGACTCTGGAGAAGCAAAGTACTTTTCTAACGGTCTGTTATTTACCGTAATAGTACCTTTACCTTCACTCATGTATACACGAGCTACTGATGCTTTTCTTCTCCCAATTGTATTTATAACGTCCATATAATTAAATGTCTAATTTGGTTGGTTTTTGAGCCTCATGAGGATGCTCAGAACCTACAAACACATGCATGTTTGTAAATAATTTTCTTCCAAGTCTGTTTTTCGGTAACATGCCACGAACACCTCTTTCAATAAGATCTTTTGGTTTTCTAGCTAATAAATCTTTAGCTATTTCAACACGACGACCTCCAGGGTATCCACTGAAGTTTTGATATTCTTTTACGTTCATTTTATTACCAGTCATGGTAATTTTTTCAGCGTTTAGAACAATTACATTGTCGCCACAATCTACGTGTGGTGTGAAACTAGTCTTGTTTTTGCCTCTAAGTACTTTTGCTACTTCAGAACAAAAACGACCTAATGTTTTTCCTTCTGCGTCAACTACAACCCAATGTTTGTCTACAGTTTTAGCGTTAGCTGAGATGGTTTTGTATGATAATGTATCCACTTTATTATGTTATTACCTCGAAAATTTCGGGCTGCAAATGTACCTTTTTGTACTTGTTTTTCAAATATTTCAAAAGAAAATATGAAAGTTTCTTAAAAATGCATTTTTAAGCTCGATTCGGTAGGTCATTTTAAACTTGTTTTTGCCAGTATTCAACATCTATCCATTGCGCATGTTTAAATCCTACTTTGTCAAACTTCCCTATCTTGAAAAAACCTAGTTTTTCATGTAATCGGATGCTGCCGTCGTTGGGTATAGTAATACATGCTATGGCATTCACAATTTCAAAAAGAGGTAAGGATGTCAATAATGCATTATAGAGTCGCAAACCAATTCCTTTTCCGTGATAATCGGGGTGTATATATATAGTAGTCTCTGCGCTGTGCTTATAGGCCGTTTTCGTTTTCCATGCGGAAGCGTATGCATATCCTACGATATGGTCATCTTGGTGTGCCACAAGTACTGGATAATCTTTTTGAAGCAGTGATATCTTGTTCGACATTTGCTCATACGAATAAGCCTCTACATCAAAAGTGATTACGGTATGTTGAATGTAATGATTGTAAATGTCCAGAATTTGCTGAATATCTTCAACCGAAGCTTCTCTAATTTGAACCGTTTGCATGGTATTATTCTCCTGTCAATTCACCCATTTGGATTTCGAGTCCGTCAATAGCTTCTGAAACGAAGATTTGACACATTAACCTGCTGCCTGGTATATCCAACACAAATGCTTCGTCTAACATTGCTTCTTCATCCTCGCTCATTTCGGGCAAATGGTGATCGCTTTTTACCGTGCAATTGCAAGTAGCGCACATGGCCATTCCGCCACACGTAGCCTTGATAGGCAATTCATTTGCTCGTATAGCCTCCATTACATTGAATCCCATGTCGGTAGGAGCCAAGATGCTGTGCGTTACCCCGTCTAAATCTGTGACGTGTATGGTTATCATATTTTCCACTGGTGCAAAAGTAATTAAGTTTAAGTTTCGATTACTTCAGCATAAAATTAACATCCTATTGGTAAAATACCTACTTTTTATGAATGAGTACGGGAAGTTCATCCCTGCTTTTAAGCACTCCATTAAGGTGAACAGAGCTTAGTTCTGTCTCATCACAAGAACATATTCCTTTCCCTGTTGTATTAATGAACAAGGGCTCTTCGAGAAGGGCAATGACAGAATCATCCCATACTACTTCGTAGTGAGAATTAGTTGAATTTTCGTTAAGGTTAAGCTGCCAAGCACCTATTGCGCCATACGATAGTGAGATCTTGCTTGGATTCATATAGAGCGGTTGTGTATCTTTTGCAGCATTAGTTCGATGTGTAACTAAGACTAAATTTCCTATTTCAGAAGAACTAAATCCACTTTGCAGCGAGGTATCTATTTGCAATATATGTACAGAAGGGTAATCCGCACAATCATCACAACAAGAGGATAAAACAATACTAACTAGTAATGACCAGGTAATTATTTTCGTTTTAAATTCAAATCTATGAAAGCTACCAATTTTCTGCGGCTTCCACTGCTTTTCTAACACTTCCATGTTTTAAGAGTAGCTCCTGTGCAGTGAAATCATCTAACCCGGTTTGCTCCATTATCATTCGAGTACCTCGCAGTACAAGTTTCTTGTTGCTCAGCTGCATATCGACCATACTATTGCCTTGCACGTGACCAAGCTTGATCATTAGGCTGGTGCTTATCATGTTTAGTATTAGTTTTTGGGCAGTACCACTTTTCATGCGTGTACTTCCGGTTACGAATTCAGGGCCTACAACTGCTTCTATTTTATAATCTGCGATTTGGCCTATTTTGCTGTCTGTGTTACACGCTATAGCACCGCAAGAAACGCTGTTAGCCACACATTGCTCCAATGCTCCTGTCACGTAAGGTGCTCCGCCACTGGCACTTATACCTATTACAAAATCACGTTTACTAATGGAATGGGTTTGTAAGTCATACCAGCCTTGGAGCGGATCGTCCTCCGCATTTTCTACTGCTTGTCTTATCGCAGGATCGCCTCCGGCAATTATGCCAATTACGAGTCCTTGAGGCACTCCATATGTCGGAGGGCACTCACTTGCATCTACTATACCTAGCCGGCCGCTTGTGCCACTGCCCAAATAAAATAATCTGCCGCCATTCAGCATTTTAACATATGCTGCGTCTATCAAAGCTTGTATGCTAGCCAATTCTTGCTCAATGGTTAATGGAACCGTTTTGTCTTCTTGATTCATCCCTTGAAGAAGTTCCAAGGTTGATTTTTGATCTAAATCGTCGTGACGGCTAGATGATTCTGTAGTAAGCATGAATACGGCAAAGTTCCGTTAAATTATAGGAAAAAAAAATCACATTGGTGAATGTGATTTTTAGGTGCATTTAAAAGTAGACTCTAATTAAAGATATCCTTCATTTTGTCAAAAAAGCCGCGCTCTTTGCTTGGGTCAGGGATAAAATTCTCTGATTCAAGCAGCTGTTTCATCATAGCTTTTTCGTCATTACTTAGTTTTTTAGGGGTGAAAACATCTACGTAAATAAGCTGATCGCCGGTTGCATAACCATTGACGTCAGGTATTCCTTTGCCACGTAATCTGAGTACTTTTCCACTTGCCGTTCCTGGTTCAATTTTAATACGCGCTTTACCACTTACGGTTGGTACTTCTACATCGGCACCTAAAACCGCTTGCGGGAAGCTAATATGAAGGTTATAAACAATATTATTTCCATCTCGCTCAAGACTCTCGTGTTTTGCTTCTTCTACCAATACGATGAGGTCGCCTGCTACACCTCCTGGCATTTCATTACCACGACCTTGCACATTGAGTTGCATGCCGTCTGCCACTCCTGCAGGAATTTGAATAGATGTGGTAACTTCTTCGGTTATTAAACCCATTGCATCTGCGCCGGCAGGAACATTTTTTATCTTTTTACCCATTCCTCTACACGTAGGGCAGGGGCTTGCGGTCTGCATTTGACCTAAGAAGGTGTTTTGAACACGAGTTACTTGACCGCGACCACCACAAGTAGCGCAATTGTCAAATGTCACACCTTTGGCAACAACCTTCTTTTTGTACTTTATTTTCTTTTCTACGCCACTGGTAACGTCTTCTAAACTTAGTTTTAACTTGATACGAATGTTAGAACCAACAGCCTGTCTGCCGCCGCTTCTTCCACCTCCGCCACCGCCAAAAAAGCTTTCAAATGGACTGCCGCCACGACCACCAAAAACATCTCCAAAATGACTAAAAATATCATCCATGTTCATACCTCCTCCGCCAAAGCCACCTTGACCGTCTACTCCAGCATGTCCATATTGGTCGTAACGTTGTTTTTTTTCGACGTTACTTAGTATTTCATAAGCTTCGGCAGCTTCTTTGAATTTATCTTCGGCCGCTTTATCACCCGGGTTTTTATCTGGGTGAAATTGAATGGCTTTTTTACGATATGCCTTTTTTATTTCTTCAGCACTCGCACTTTTGGTTACTCCTAGTATGTCGTAAAAATCTCTTTTAGCCATTATTGTCCTACTACTACTTTAGCGTATCTTATTACTTTGTCATTCAGCATGTAGCCTTTTTCAACCTCATCCACTACCTTACCAATTTGTTTTTTATTGGGTGCAGGTATTCTGGTAATTGCTTCATGTATTTCTGGATCAAAATCTTGATCTATAGATTTGAATGATTTAAGTCCCTTAGATTCTAATGTGCTTTTAAATTTATTAAAGACCAAATCGACACCTTGACGAATGGTTTTCACATCCCCTTTTTTATCCATATTTTGTAAGGCACGTTCAAAATCATCCATGATAGGAACAAGGTCTGTCATAATATCTTGTCCAGCGGTTTTAAATAATTCAATACGCTCTTTAGAGGTGCGTTTTCGGTAATTATCAAACTCAGAATAAAGTCTTAAATATTTATCATTAAGCTCAATAATTTTCTCTTCAGCTGTTGGTTCTTGGGGTTCAACGGTATCATTTTCAGATTTTTGCGTTGTCTCTTCTGTAGTATTTTCTACTATTTCTTCTTGCTCTTTGTTCTCTTCTGACATCATTCTAAATGTGCTTGTGCGCTTTACGGTTTTGCAAAAGTATTGCCACATCCTATTGTGTCAGATTGACACCAATTAGTCTGCCAAATATGCGGCAAGGGTTTTTTCAAGATCGTGTCCCATTATGTTTTTAGCCATGATGGTCCCGGCAGAGTCAATAAGTAGGTTATGGGGCAAAAAACGAAAATTGTATAACTCAACTACTGGACTGTCCCATTTTTTAAAATCAGATACATGAGCACTCCAATTCATTCTATCGTTTTTAATAGCCTTTTGCCAAATGGAAGAGTCTGAATCTAGGCTTACACTGTACACTTCAAATCCGTTCCCAATTTTAAAGGTAGCGTCTTTAAATTGATCATAAGTCTTACGAATGTGTTGATTTTCGATGCGGCAGGGGTTGCACCAACTTGCCCAAAAATCAATGAGGACCACTTTGCCTTTCAAGCTGCTCAGTTTAGTTAGTTTACCTTCGCTATTTCTCAGTTCAATATCAGGAGCTTTCTCTCCAATGGCGGGATGAATGACGTTAAAGTTTGATTTAAATGCAGTGATTATCACCAAAAGTAAAGTAATGCCAAATACATTTAAGGTTTTCATTTTTTAAGATCGCGTAATTCTTGCTCCTATGGCATTTAAACGGGTTTCTATGTCTTGATATCCTCTATCTATTTGCTCAATATTGTGAATTGTACTTTTCCCTTCTGCACTCATAGCGGCGATGAGTAAGGAAACTCCAGCTCTAATATCTGGAGATGACATAGTGGTTGCTTTTAAGGGAATTCTTCTGTCTAGTCCCATTACAGTAGCTCTATGCGGGTCACATAATATTATTTGCGCTCCCATATCGATTAGATTATCTACAAAAAATAAGCGACTCTCAAACATTTTTTGGTGTATGAGTACATTCCCTTTCGCTTGTGTGCACATTACGAGTATTACACTAAGTAAATCTGGAGATAAACCAGGCCATGTTGCATCTGAGATTGTCATCATGCTTCCGTCAATAAAACTATCTATTTCATAATGTTTATTTTCTGGTATTATGATATCGTCGTCTTTGATTATAAATTGAACGCCAAGTTTTTTGAATACTTTAGGGATAATACCTAATTGATCTACTCTGCATTTTTCAATGGTTATTTCTGATTGGGTTAGTGCAGCCAAACTAATAAAAGAGCCTATCTCTATCATGTCTGGGAGTATGGTATGAGCACATCCTGCCAGTTCGCTAACGCCTTCAATAACCAATAAGTTACTGCCTACTCCAGAGATTTTACCTCCCATGGAGTTTATCATCTTGCATAACTGTTGCAAGTAAGGTTCACAGGCGGCATTATAGATGGTGGTGGTACCTTTAGCCATCACGGCTGCCATCAGAATATTGGCTGTGCCTGTTACAGAAGCTTCTTCCAATAGCATATAAGAGCCACGTAGGTTTTTACCTTCAACCTTATAAAATCCGGTATCTTTATTGTAGATAAACTCTGCTCCTAGGCTTTCAAAACCTATAAAGTGAGTGTCTAGTCTTCGTCTACCTATTTTATCGCCACCCGGACTTGGGATGTATCCGATACCGAAGCGAGCTAACAATGGACCAATAATCATTATAGATCCACGTATTGCAGCACCCTTCGTTTTAAATTCATCGGTGTGAAAATAGTCCAGATCTATTTCATCTGCTTTAAAAACCCAATTTCCTTTAGCCTTGTGTTCTACTTTTACGCCCAGACCTTTGAGTAGCTCAATCATTCTGAGGATATCTCTAATTTCAGGGATATTGTGCAATTCCACTTCGTCTGCAGTTAATAAGACTGCAGCAAGTATTTGTAATGCTTCATTTTTAGCTCCTTGAGGAGTGAGTGTGCCTTTTAATTTGTGGCCACCTTCTATGGTAAAAGTTCCCATTTATCTTTTTTTGTATTTTGGGTTGAACGGTTTCTTCTTATTTTTATTATTCTTATTTCTATTGTTGGTGTAGGAGGACTTTTTAACAATAGTCTCAAGGTGTATATCGAGTGAGTCTGCACTTATTTGTAACATTCCGTTAGATAAATCTGCCAGATGTTGAATAACTTGAGTAGGGGTAAGGTCTTCTTCATTCCATGCTTTAGACGAATTAACCATGAATGATGCGATGTAGTTAATGTACATCTTTTTCAAATCACCTTCTTCCATATCTTTAGCTCCGTCAATCATGTCAATGAGATTGCGACCATAATATCGGTATTTACTCAAAACGTCTTTGTAACCAAGATGCTCAGGCTTAACTGCTTTTGCTGCTGGCTGAGGAGTAGGGAAATCATTATCTATATCAAGCTCGTAGTCAGCTATTTCGTGCATGTGGTCCCAAACAGTCTGTTCGTAATTTGTTTGGTTTTTTAATTCTGGATTAAGGTTGACCATTACTCTAAAAACAGTATGAGCTAACACATTTCTTTTATCGCGATCTTTCTCCAGTTTAAGGTGTGCAACCATTTCTTGCACTCCTCGGCCGTATTCCGTTAGCTTTATTTGTTCTTGTTGTGTATTGTAAGTTAAATCCATATACTGGTAGCAAAGATAAAGATGAAGGAACAAGATTACGATTTTATATAGTGTTGTTTTCCACTTCTTAACAATTGAATATAATTATCCTGTTCAGAAAGTAGTCAACCAGTTACTAAATTGGTTTTTTTTAAAAAAAATCGTATTTGAACTTGAAATTACTTGTACGTTATTGAAATGTTATTATATCTTGCACCTTTATTTCTAAAAGTTAAGTTTATGAAGAAACAATTAATCAAATTTCTAGGGGTTAGTGCGTTGCTGCTTTTTGCAGTAGTAGCACACGCTCAAACTCGATCTGTTACCGGGATGGTTACAGATTCAAAATCGCAGCCTATTACTGGGGCGGTGATTAAGGAAAAAGGAACAACTAATGGAGCCATATCTGGCACCGATGGTCGTTTCAGTATCAAAATAACCACGGCAGCACCTGTTCTCCAAGTTAGTTTTATCGGCATGGCAGATCAAGATGTTACCCTTGGTGCTTCCAACAGTATTACCATTAAGATGGAGACTGGTGATCAAGATTTAGGAGCAGTAGTAGTTACTGCACAAGGTATTGTGCGTAGCAAGCGCTCTCTTGGTTATTCGGTAGCGTCTGTTAAGTCTGTTGATATTAACGAAACAGGCTTGGGTTCACCAATTAATGGATTGCAAGGAAAAATAGCTGGTGTTCAAATCAGTGCAGCTTCAAGTGATCCAGGGGCGTCTACTAGAATCTTTATTCGTGGTATTCATTCGATTTCTCAGGGAACTCAGCCATTAATTGTTGTAGACGGTGTGCCGATTGCAAATAATTCTACCAATTCAACTTCTTTAAATGGAGGATTTGACTTTGGTAATGGCTTGAACACAATTAATCCAAACGATATTGAAAGTATGGAAGTACTTAAAAGTAGTGCTGCTACAGCTCTGTACGGTTCTCGAGGTGCAAATGGTGTTATAATGATTACCACAAAGAATGGGTCTAACTCATCAGCAAAGAAGGGGCTTGGAGTAGAGTACAATGGATCTGCTACTTTTAGCAGTGTTCTTAGAATGCCAGAATTCCAAAATCAATTTGGTCAAGGTTGGGACAACAATCACTGGTTAGACGAGAATGGTTCTTGGGGACCAGAGTTTGACGGTAGAGACCGCGTATACGGAAGAGTAGTTGATAATTCTCAACTATTGGCTCCTTATTCAGCATTAGATAATAATGTTAAAGATTTCTTCGAAAGAGGAGTAACTCTTAACAATAGTGTTGGGGTTTCTGGTAATAATGGTGCTAGCAGTTTTTATGCTTCTTTTTCTAATGTAAACGCAGACGGAATTTATCCTGGAGCGGTTGATATCAATAATAGAAATACCATATCATTAAAGGCTCAGACTAAAAAGGATAAGCTTTCGGTTTCTGGAGGTGTAAATGTTTCGATGACTGAAGGTAAATTTGTGCCTACAGGACAAGGAGGACAAGGAACTTATAATAACATGATGCAAACTCCAAGAAATATGAGTATCGTGGACATGTTAAACTATAATGATAAATTCTACAATCCAGAAGATTATTTTACTGCTTATGGTGTTACTAATCCTTATTATGTTCTGAATGAAAATGGTAATGATTTTAATGGTCGTAAAATTTATGGTAATATTCAGACTACTTATGATATTAAGGAAAACATTAAAGTTTTATATAGACTAGGATATGACTTTAATACCAACAATATACATAACCACAGAGCTATTCTTTTACCACAAGGTGTAAATGGAGGTTCTGTAGATGATCCTGGATTTGTCTCTGAACAAGCTTCTGGAACACAAGAGTTTAATAACGATGCATTAATTACATGGAAGAAAGAAATCAATCCACTAGTTTCTTTTGATCTTTCAGGAGGTATGAACATAAACAGTAGATCTTCTAATAGTTTATTTACTTCTGTAGATGCATTAGATATTCCTGGATTCTATAACGTTCAGAATAGTCCAAACGCACCTACAATAGCGGAGTCAAATACGCTAAGAAGACAAGTGAACTTTTTTGGACTTGCTAACTTAGGATACAAAGACATGGCTTTCTTGAATGTTTCACTTAGAAGAGATCAGTCGTCAACTTTACCTGTTGAGAATAGCTCATATTACTATCCTTCTGCAAACTTAAGTTACGTAATTTCGGATGGTCTTAAGCTTCCTAAATTCATAGATTTTGCCAAAGTAAGACTTGGTTACGGGGTTACAGCAAATGACGCTCCATTATATTCTTTTGACAGATACTACAGTCAGTCTAGTATTTATATGCCGTTTAGAACGATTAACTTCCCGCTTGATGGAGTTAACTCTTTCGGCATAGATAACAACTTATCAAATCCAACCTTAGCAGTAGAAAGAAATAAGGAGTGGGAGTTAGGATTAGATTTAAGAGCTATTGATTCACGATTAGGTATAGACCTTACAGTTTATAGTAGATTAACGGATAATATGATTTTATTTCAAGCAGTTGCTCCTTCAGCGGGAGGAACTCGTCAAATATCAAACTTTGCTGATATAACCAATAAGGGTATAGAGATCGTTGGGTCATACAAAATTCTTAAAAATGAGAAAGGATTAAACTGGGATGTATATGCAAACTTTTCTAAGAACTTGAATGAGGTTGTTGGACTAGAAGAAGATATATCTTTGGGTGGTTTATCAACAGTTGCTTTTATGGCTAAGAATGGTAATCCAATTGGAGTATTTGAAGGTAGTGTTCCTGAAACTTCTCCAACTGGCCAGGTTGTAGTGGATGCAAATGGTGTACCTGTAGCTTCCACACAAAAAGCGGATTACGGTAACTCGCAAATAGGTTATATGTTGGGTGCAGGCACTAGATTGCGTTATAAGGCGTTTAATCTAAATTTGTTATTTGATGCTCGAAAAGGAGGATTAATGTTCTCTAGAACAGCAGATATATTGCATTTTACAGGAAACTCAGTAACCACTAGTTATAATGATAGAAAGCCATTTATTGTGCCAAATTCTGTTGTGAAAATAGATAATGGTGATGGTACTTTTACTTACGAAGAGAATACTACTGCAGTAGATCCTGCGCATATGGATGATTACCATAGAGCGGATGCATTTGATCGATCTAACGTGATTGATAAATCATTTGTTAAACTTAGAGAACTTGCTCTAACTTATAACTTGCCTAGCAAGACTATGGAGAAAATGCCATTTGAAGGTATGTCAATAAGTCTTATAGGTAGAAATTTAATACTTTGGACTCCTGTTGATAATCAGTACATAGATCCAGAGGTGACCACTTTTGGTAACGGTATTGGTGCAGAATATGGAGAGTTTAGTGCAAGCCCTACAACAAGATCATATGGTTTTGCTTTAAGATTCACACTTTAATAATAATAGTAATAAAAACATGAAGAATATATATAAAATGATTTTTGTTGCACTATTAGCTTCGACCTATGGTTGCGAAAAGTTTTTAGATGTTAACGAGAATGAAGATAAAGTAAGAGCTGTTTCTATGCAGCTATCGCTTCCAGGTGCTCAAGCATCGATGGCAGCCACTTTCGGTGGTTCATTCCACAATTTAGGTGGATTCTGGTCTCAGTATTATACGCAAAGTCCAGACGCAGGTCAGTATGAGGATTTTGATGCTTACGTTGTTTCAACTGATTTTTTCGATGGTGAATGGTCAGAAGTATACACAGGTGCACTAGTAAATTTGCGAAACATTAAAAATGAAGCCAATGCAAGTGGAGCTACAAGTTATGCTTTAGTGGCAACATTATGTGAAGCATATACCTTTCAAATGCTTTCAGATTTATACGATAAGATACCGTATTCTGAAGCGCTAGCTGGAGGTGACAATACAAAACCTAAGTTTGATAACGGAGAGGATGTATACAAGGCGTTAATCGCTGAAATAGATGCCTCGGTAGCAGCGTATGAAGCAAATCCTTCTGCGGATGATCTATCCTCAGCGGATATGATTTTTAATGGTGACATGTCTCAGTGGATTGGTTTTGCAAATACTTTGAAGCTTAAAATGTATATGAGACAATCATATACAGCGAGCCCTAAAGGCACAGAGATAATGGCCCTTCTTTCAGAAGATAATTTTATTACGTCTGATGCAGCTTTTTCATCATGGACTTCTGAGCAAGGCAAACGTAATCCTTACTTTGAGGTACAAGTTGATAGATTAGGTGATGTTAATGGAAGAGCTAGTAATACTTTACTTAGTTATCTTTTGGATTCAGAAGACCCTCGTGTAGATGAAATATATACTCCTGGATCATCAGGCCACAAGGCTAAGCCACAAGGTGATTATGCAAATAGAGATATTCCTAATGGAGAATTATCTAAACCCTTGATTACTGCGCTTACACCGGTATACTTTATGACCATGTCTGAATTACATTTCTTGAAAGCAGAAGCTTTAGTTAGATACTCTGGTGCTTCAGGTGCTCAAGGCGAGTATGAGGCTGGTATAGATGCTTCTTTTGCATCTCACGGTTTAGGAGATGGCTCAAGTTTATATGCTTCTGGTGGTGCATATGAATGGAATGACGCTGGATCAGAGGAAGATAAAATCGGTCAGATAATGATGCAGAAATGGGTTTCAATGGCCAATCAGCAAAATTTAGAGGCATTCTTTGAAATGAATAGAACTCAGTATCCGCCATTATCTTCGGCTGCAAAAGGTACAGAAGGTGCAATTGGAGAGCGAACCTTATCTTATGCTTCTACGCTCACGGGCTATAATACACCTCGTAGACTAGATGTGCCGGATGTAGAGGTTTCTAGAAATGCAAAAGCTCCTGCTTCAACAGGAATTGCCGCCAAAGTTTGGTGGGATAGAAAGTAAAAATAAATAAAAGTAAAAAATCATGAAAAAAAATAAATTAATAATTTTAGGGCTAGCACTCTTTATTTTTTCTGCTTGCGAAAAAGAAACAACAGCAGGATTATCAAAAGTGACTAATTATCCCTTGATAGAGGTTAGTGGTGCACCTGTTGTTTTTGTTGCAGAAGGCGGATCATTTACAGATCCAGGAGTATCTGCTACAGAGAATGGAGCGACTATACCAGTTGAAACAACAGCAAATGGTGTTTACAGAGGGGGATCTACTTTAGATGTTTCAAGAGCAGATCGTTATGATATCACCTACACAGCTACTAATGTTGATGGTTTTGACGGTACATCAAACAGACGTGTATATGTAGTTAAAACAGGAGATATGGTTAAGAGTATCGAAGGACTATACACATCTAAAATTGTAAGAAATGGAGCATTGAAATTTTCAAATCTTAAATATGTTCTTGTTTGGAAAAATGATGATGGAACGTATGAGTTCTCATGTGGTTTTGGCGGTTATTATGAAATCGGAACAAATTACGGTTTAGGCTACAAAAGCGGCGGATGTAAAGTTACAGCTAATGATATAGCTGCTAATGATTTTACAATAACTGACTTCAGCAATGATGGTTTTGGTGGCGAAGTCACTGACGCAACATTAACTGTAGACCCAGCAAGTAAAAAGATGGTTTTAACATCAGAGTGGTCTTTTGGCTATTCTTTTGAGGTAGAATTAACACAAGTCGAACTTTAAAAAATAGAATTGTATGAAAAGTAAATATATAATCTTTGGCATAATGGCAATATCAGCGATTTCTTGCCAAAAAGAGTATGAGACAGAATTATTGAATGGCAGTGATCTAGCAGGTGAGTGGTACGTAGAAACAGGGATTGACGGAGAAGTTTTCGCTTCTCTTGGACATCAATTGATCAGTACCTACAATACTGCAGCCGAAGACGGCTCAATTTGGTTGGATGATCATGGACATATATGGCCGATGAAAGGAAAAATAAGTGCAGCTCCGGGTGCAACTAGTTTTTCTGGCACCTTTGAAAATCTAGAGGCTCCTATGTATTCTTATGACACATTAGATGTTATTAGAGATGAGAGCATCGACCCTATCGATTCTGTAACTCAGAATCTTGAAGGTTACTATACCATCAATGTTAAAGAAGGTAAAGTAATATCGGGGGCAGGTCATTCGAAAACGGGTGTAATGGTTGATAGTATATACATAAGAGCTGAGTTTGGAGATGATCCAGGAACAGATTATGAATTTGCTGGTCACAGAAGAACGGGATTCTTAGAGGACGACTATTAATACTTTGTTAGGTAGTTATTCTGCCTGATAAAAATAAAAACAGAAGGGGGCTTTGCATTTGCAAAGCCCCCTCTTTTTATGATTTAATTTCTTAATGAGTAACTATACTCAGCTAATTAAAATTTAATACACACATTCTTTGGTTCTGTGAAGAAATTTAAGGCTTCCCAGCCGCCTTCTCTACCTACACCGCTATTTTTCATACCACCAAATGGCGTGCGTAAGTCTCTGAGTAACCAGCAATTTACCCATACTATCCCGCTCTTTATTTTATCTGCTACATGATGAGCCGTACTTAGGTTAGAGGTCCAAATGGTTGCTGCAAGACCATATTCTGTTGAATTAGCCAGTTCTAGAGCCTCCTCAATGGTGTCAAAAGGTTGGATGGTGACTATAGGCCCAAAAATTTCTTCTTGATTTGTTCTGCATTGTTGATCTAAACCTTCGATAATCGTAGGGGCGATAAACCAACCATCCTTATTGTCATCTGCCAAAGAAATGGGTATACCCCCAGTTAATATTTTTCCTCCTTCAGACTTAGCTATTTCAATATAACTTAAAATTTTGTCAAAATGTGGCTTACTCACTATGGCTCCTAGCTGGCTATCCTCATTCAACGGGTTGCCTATTCTCATATTACCAACTTGCTCCACAAATGCATTTTTAAACTTTTCGTAAATGCCACGTTGCACTAAAATTCTAGATCCGCATAAACATATTTGTCCTTGATTTTCAAACGAACTGTGTACGGTAGTTTTTAGCGCTTTCTCAAAATCACAATCATCAAAAATGATATTGGGATTTTTGCCTCCTAATTCAAGGCTCATTTTTTTGAATTTTGGTGCTACAATTTTAGCAATATGAGCCCCAGTAGAAGTCCCCCCTGTGAAGGAAACGAGGTCAATTTCATTGCTAGAAATGATAGCGTTGCCGGTCGTAGCACCTAAACCGTGTACGATATTCAAAACGCCAGCTGGAAGTCCAATCTCCACACAAATTTCGGAAAGTAAATAGGCCGTCATGGGCGTGATTTCTGAAGGCTTTGCAACCACCGTATTTCCTGCAGCTAGCGCTGGCGCTATTTTCCATGAGAATAAGTAAAGTGGGAGATTCCACGGAGAAATACAAGCCGCCACACCGACAGGCTTACGCAATGTATAATTGATAATACCATCTCCGGTACGATGACTTTCTGAGGCATAATGCATAATAGCTGTGGCATAAAACTTAAAATTGTCTCGTGCTCTGGGGATATCTACTGATTTTGCCAGAGAAAGAGGCTTTCCGTTGTCTATGCTTTCTGCCAATGCAAGCTCATCCATTCGAGATTCTATTGCGTTAGCTATTTTATCTAGCCAACTAGCTCTTTTAGCATTGGGTAATGAAGACCAGCTGTCAAATGCCTCACGGGCACTTTTAATAGCGAATTGAACATCTTCGTCACCTGAATTAGGTATAAGGGAATATACGCTACCCGTCGCAGGATTGTAATTGTCAATGTATTGATTGCTGGCAGGAGCACTTAATTTACCGTTTATATAATTGGCTATTTTCTTCATTTAGGTAGAGCAAAAATAAGAAACCTTAGTTTATGCTAGATTGTTTCAGAATTAATACTTTTGCAGCTCTATTGACTATCGTCTTAATTTAAAAATCAAATCCACCATATTCCACAATAAGTATTTCTAGATGAATTTATTTGTTTCTAACATTGACTTTAAGATAACCGAAGAAGAATTGCAAGAACTTTTTTCAGAATTTGGAGAAGTTAAGTCTGTTAAAATTTTAAAAGATATGACAGATCAAAAGCCAAAGGGTTTCGGTTTTGTAATGATGGCTAGCAATTACGCGGGACAAAAGGCGATCTTAAAAATGGACAAGCGTAAGGTTAACGACAGACCGCTGTCTGTACAAGAAGCTAGGCCTAAGCCCGGTCAAGAGCCAGAAAAGAAAGATCGTACCTTACGACCACGTAAGAGTAAAAACATATAAGTAAGTTCTCCTGCACTCGTATTTTACGATATTTTTGACAAAATCATTTAATTTAGAAAGGTGTAAATGTTTGTTTATCAGCGCATTCATTTTTATTTATCCTTGAATTAATTTGTAGGCATTTACGTACTTTTACCATCTAATTTTCTTTGAAGTTGAAATCGAAAGAACTGATAAGCGTATGGTATGAGAAATCACCATCTTGGCTCAAACAAGGCGTAACTGCAACTGTAACTTATTGGAATAAGTTGTGGTCATTTTCTTTATTTAATTATCAAGAGTTCAAAGGGTTAAGTACTTGGAAGAAAGTGCTGAGTATGGGATATACGCTATTCCTGTGTATTTTCTTTTTTCTCTTTAGTTTAGAAACTAATTTTCTTTGGCTTTACGGAAAAATGCCAGGGATAAACGATGTGCGTAATCCTCCTATGCCGCTGGTGTCTGAAGTATATACCGCTGATGGGGTTTTAATGGGTACTTACTATGTTGAAAAAAGGACGCCGGTTACCTTTGAAGAGATTGATAGTAATACCGTGAATGCCTTAGTTGCCACTGAAGATGTCAGATTTTACTTGCACCACGGATTAGACATTTATGGTATTATGTCTGCCGCTGCATCTACGGTTTCGGGTTCTAAGCGGGGAGGAAGTACAATTACCAATCAGCTCGCAAAAAATTTATATAACACTAGAGGTCACCGAAAAGGTGGTATTTTAGGGTTTATTCCCGGAGTAAGAACAATTATCGCCAAAATAAAGGAATGGAGTACCGCTTTTAAGTTGGAGTTTTTCTTTAGCAAACAAGAGATACTCACATTCTACTTTAATACGGTAAGCTATGGCAATAATGCTTATGGAATTAAAAGTGCGTCGGAGTATTATTTTTCCAAAGAGCCTAAAAATTTAAAAATTGAAGAATCTGCATTATTAGTGGGTATTCTTAAAGGAACAAGCTATTACAATCCCAAAAATCATCCTGATAGAGCTAAGGAGCGAAGGAATGTAGTCCTTTCACAGATGAATAAATATGGTTTTCTAGATACCTTACGCACAGAAGCATTGTATTCTAAACCTCTTCGTCTTAACATTACAGAAATAGTAAAAGATGACGGGCTGGCGCCTTATTTCAGAATGACGTTAGCCAAAGAATTAAAGTCCTGGTGTGACGAAAACGATATTAACCTATACCGTGATGGATTAAGAATAACAACGACTATTAATAGTAAAGCCCAAAAATATGCAGAACGGTCTGTAGCTGAAAATATGTTTCAAATTCAAGGTAATTTTAATGCTAGCTTAGGCGGTAAATTTTGGTTTGATATAGAGATTGACAAGCAGCGTAAAGGACTTAAAGACGGAGAACTTTGTGCATTAGAGAAGGAGCTAATACGCCATGCAAAGAACTCAGGGCGTTATAAGACAGCCATCGCCGACGGCGCCTCAGAGGTAGAAGCTATGTCCTCTATGAAACAAAGTGCGAATATGGAAATATTTATAGGTGGCAAAAAAGTGAATAAAACAATAACCCCTATGGATTCTATTAAGTCTGAAATGCAGCAAATGCATTGCGGCTTAGTGTCTATAAAACCAAAAACGGGTGAGGTTATAGCTTGGGTAGGCGGATCTAATTGGGATTTTTTTAAATACGACCATGTATGGCAATCTCGTAGACAACCAGGTTCTAGCTTTAAGCCTATTGTATACGCTGCGGCACTGCAAAATGGGATGGAGGCCTGTTCAACGGTGGACGATGTACCATTGAAATATGAAACCATAATTGATGGTGAACCGGAAATTTGGGAGCCTAAAAATTCAAATAGACGATTTACGTATGGGCCAGTTAGTTTAAGAAAAGCATTGGCACAATCTATTAATACTGTAGCCGTACAACTAACCGAAAAAGTCGGCCCTCGACGCGTTATTAAGTTAGCTAATCAAATGGGAGTCAGTGGTGAACTTGTAGATGATTTAAGTATTTCGCTGGGAACTGCTGATGTCTCGCTTTTTGAAATGGTACAAGCATATGGAGTGTTTGTGAATGATGGAAAATTAAAAAAGACACGTTGGATAAATACGATAGAAGATAGTGAGGGTAATATGCTTGAAGACTACAGAGAAGATAAAAAGGAAGTAAGGGTATTGTCAGATATAAATGCCTATACCATGACGTATTTTTTAAGAGGTGGGGTGGAAGAACCAGGTGGAACATCTAGAGGCTTATACCGCTACGGTATTTGCGCTGATAATGAGATAGGTGGTAAAACAGGAACCTCCAATGATTATGCTGATGGTTGGTTTATATGTGTAATGCATGACCTAGTTACCGGTGCATGGGTAGGAGGTAGAGATATGCGAATACATTTTAAAGGAGCCAATGGTCAAGGATCTAAGACTGGGCTTCCTCTTGTTGCTAGGTACCTAGAATTAGCCTTAAATGATCCTAAATCAGGAGTGACGAGAGGCAAATTTGTGAAGCCAGAAGTGTATGATGTGAACTTAAGTTGCTATGCGTACAAACCTAAAGTGGACTTTTTAGATTCATTGGATAACCCGATGGATAGTGCCAATATCGATAAAATTCACATTGATTTTACCGAAGTGGACGATATAGAAGAAGAGCAGGAAGAAGAGTAAATCTAGGCCTATGAATTAGGGTGTAATTGTACCAACGCACTCGCCAAATCCTACACGTTTACCGTCTTTTTGGCAAAATGCTCGTATGGTGATAGTATCGCCGTCTTCTAAAAAAGTTCTGGTTTTTCCGTTTTTTAGTTGCATCGGTTCTTTGCCTCCTTGGCTAATCTCAATCATACTTCCGTAACTATTTTGGTCGCGACCAGAGATTGTGCCACTAGCCATTAGATCTCCTACATTTACATTACAACCATTTACGGTATGATGCGCAAGCTGTTGAGCCATATTCCAATACATATACTTAAAGTTACTCTCGCTAATTACCGTTTCCTCACCTCCTTCGGGAGCGATAGCTACTTCAAGATTGATATCAAAATTCTTGTTGCCTGTAAACTGTAAATACGGAAGTACCGCCGGTTCTTGTTTTATACTCTCACATCTAAAAGGTTCTAATGCTTCCATTGTAACAATCCATGGTGAAATAGTAGATCCGAAGTTTTTACCTAAGAATGGTCCTAGAGGAACATACTCCCAAGCTTGTATGTCTCGAGCACTCCAATCGTTAAAAATTACCTTACCAAATATATGATCTTCGGCATTTTCTATGCTAATAGGTTTTCCTAATTGAGTTGATTTGCCAATAATGTAGGCCATTTCAAGTTCAATATCTAGGCGTTTACTTTTTCCGAAAGACGGTGCATCTGCAGTAGGAGCCTTACTTTGGCCACTTGGTCTTGTAATGGGAGTCCCGCTTATCACAATACTACTTGCTCTGCCATGATATCCCACGGGAATGTGTCTCCAGTTAGGTAAAAGCGGTTCACTATCAGGTCTAAAAAGCTTTCCTAAATTAGAAGCATGTTCTATACTACTGTAAAAATCGGTATAATCTCCGATTTTTACGGGCATGCACATTTGTGTATTTAGACGTGTGATAATTGCTTTTTCACGAAATTCGTAAAGAGCTCCCTCTGAAGACAATTGAACAGTAAGATATTCACGTAAACGGCTCCATACATCTTTCCCACAGTCTATAAATTCGTTGAGAACAGTAGACTCAAAAACACTGGTATCAAAACCTAACTCTGCAAACAGTCCAAGCTTACAGCAGGCATGTAGGTCAATAATACTGTCGCCTATGGCAACCCCAGGTCTAGGTATGTTGTCACGCATAAACATACCGTAAGGAAGATTATGTATGCTAAAATCAGAGTTTTGAGGTATGTGAATCCAAGTGTTCATTTTATCTTTTTAAAGTTCAAATTTAGGGATTGATTTTTATTAATGCGATAATAAACCAGCATTGTAAATTACCAGTAACCTTGGCTAGTTATTAGGATGTCTAATGTTACCAGCCTAATACTTTCGCAAACATTAGAGGAGCTACAATGGTAGCATCGCTTTCTACGATGAATTTTGGTGTATCTGCGGCTAACTTTCCCCATGTTATTTTTTCATTAGGGACTGCACCAGAATAAGAGCCGTAGCTGGTGGTGCTGTCGCTAATTTGGCAGAAGTAGCTCCATAGCGGTGTACTTCTTTCAAGGTCTTGCTCTAGCATAGGCACTACGCATATAGGGAAATCCCCTGCAATGCCTCCACCTATTTGGAAAAATCCAAGTCCTTTGTCTTTTGTAAAGTCAGTATACCAATCGGCTAAAAATGTCATGTATTCAATACCACTTTTCATGGTACTTGGCTTTAGGTTTCCCTGTATACAATTCCCCGCAAAAATATTACCCATGGTACTATCTTCCCATCCTGGAACTACCATCGGTAAGTTCTTTTCAGCGGCAGCAAGTACCCAGCTATCTTTTGGATCTATTTGGTAATGTTCTTTTAGACAACCGTCTAATAACATCTGGTACATATATTCATGTGGAAGGTAGCGTTCCCCTTTAGCCTCTGCTTCACCCCAAAACCGCTCTATGTTACCTTGTAATCTTCTAAATGCTTCTTCTTCAGGAATACAAGTGTCTGTTACTCTATTTAGATGTCGGTCAAGTAATTCTTGCTCTTGCTGCGGCGTCAAATCTCTGTAGTTTGGAATACGCTCATAGTGGTCGTGTGCTACAAGATTCATCACATCTTCTTCCAAGTTTGCGCCGGTGCAGCTAATAATATGGATCTTGTCTTGACGAATCATCTCCGCTAGCATTTTTCCCATTTCGGCAGTACTCATAGCTCCAGCTATAGTTACCATCATTTTATTCCCTTTGGCAAGTTGTGCATTATACTCATCCGCTGCGTCTACAAGCGCAGCTGCATTAAAGTGTAGGAAATACTTATCTATAAAATCGGATATTGGTTTGCTCATTAATGGTCTGTTAAATTGTTACTTTTTGATTTGCTCTTTGGAGACATGGAGTTAGTTACTTATTATCGATTTTGGGGCAACTAGTAACCCAAAATCTTCATCATACTTTCTACATTTTGTTCTTCGGCAAAAAGTTCGTCCACGATATTGCCATCTGCATCTTTATATAAAAGTATTTTTTTAGGGCTGGGGATTAGACAATGTTTAATCCCTCCTTGGCCGCTTAAGCTTTCTTGGTACGCTCCGGTGTTGAAAAACCCAATGTACAAAGGAACCTCGTCATCGTCGTATACCGTTGGGAGATAAATAGCATTTACGTGCTGCTCGCTATTGTAGTAATCATCACTATCGCAAGTTAACCCACCTAATAAAACGCGCTCGTAGCTTTCATTCCATTTATTAAGTGGCAGTAAAATAAATCGCTCGCTTATGGCCCATGCATCGGGCAATGTGGTCATAAATGAGCCGTCTATCATATTCCAACGCTCTCTATCGTTCTGTCTTTTTTGGTGTAATATTTTATAAACAGTGCCGCCGCTTTCGCCAACCGTATAACTTCCAAATTCCGTGAATAAATGGGGCTCTTTTACATTTTTATCGCCGCACTCTTGCTTTATTTGTCCTACAATCTCTTTGATCATATAGGCATAATCATAGTTAAAGTTTAGGTTTCTTTTTATGGGGAATCCTCCACCTATATTAAGGGAGTCTATAGTGTCGCATACTGCTTTTAACTTGGCATATACATTTAGACATTTACGAAGCTCATTCCAATAGTAGGCTGTATCTCTAATGCCAGTATTAATAAAGAAGTGGAGCATTTTAAGTTCCATGTTTGGTTCGTTCTTAATTAGGTCCTCATAAAAGGGTACGATATACCGATAGCCTATTCCTAATCTTGAGGTATAAAACTCAAATTTAGGTTCTTCTTCCGCGGCTATTCGAATGCCCAATTTTATCTTCTTTTCGGTTCTTCCTTTTAATAAATGAAACTCACGTGTGTTGTCTAATACTACATGCAAGTTTTCAAAACCCATCTCAATAAGTTCTATAATTTTATCAATATACAGGTCCGTTTTGAAACCGTTACAAACAATAAATCGGTCTAATCCCAGCAAACCTTCATTGTGAAGTTTTTTAATAAGATCCAGGTCAAAAGCGGAAGAGGTTTCCAAATGAATATCATTTTTAAGACCTTCTTCTATCACATATTTGTAATGTGAACTTTTGGTGCAATAGCAATAGTTATAGGAGCCATTATAGTTGTGCTCTGCAAATGCATCTGCAAACCAAAACTTGACTTTTTGAATATTCTCTGATATCTTAGGTAAGTAGCTAAATCGGAAAGGAGTACCATATTTTTTGGCTAAATCCATCAAAGGAATGTCTCTATAAAGAAGCTCTCCTTCCTCAGTAGTCTTAAACTCTTCCGTAGGAAAGTGAAAAGTTTGATCTATTAGATCAGAGTATTTGTTTTTCAATTTTGTACTATAACTATTTGCGATGCAAATAACATTATAATAATTATAGATTTTATGGTAATAAGGGTAGAATTATTAAAAAAAATAGTAGTGTACTATGATTCTAAGCTTACTCTATTACGGATGGAGCGCGCAAGTGTCATTTCATCAGCATACTCTAGCTCTCCGCCTACGGCAATTCCTTTGCTTAACGTAGTCACTTTTACCCCGATTTCTCCTAATTTTTTTGCAATATAATATTCGGTGGTGTCTCCTTCTAATGTGCTACTTAGTGCTAAAATAGCTTCTTTAATTTCTCCTGTTGTTGCTCTTTGTAATAATTCGGGTATTCGCACATCACTGGGACCGATGCCATCTACGGGTGATATTAAGCCACCTAAAACATGAAAATGTCCGTTGTATTGTCCGGTATTTTCAATAGCAAGTACATCTTGAAAATCTTTTACCACACAAACAATACTTGAATCTTTACTAGGAGAAGCACAAACATTGCAAATGTCAGCATCGCTAATGTTATAACATTTAACACAAAATTTAATCTCGGTACGCATTTTCAAAATCGCTTGACTAAGCTCCATTGCCTCAGTATCGGGTCTTTTCAGTAAATACAACGCCATACGCAACGCACTTTTTTGACCAATTCCCGGGAAACGAGATAATTGCTCAACGGCTTTGTTTATAAGATTAGAAGAGGTGCTCATAAATGCAGAACAAAGCAACGGTTTTTTTTTTACTTTCGAATGATAGCGGACTAATAAATAGTGTGCGATCTACATGTTTTATTTTTTGACCATATTTAACACGCTAAAAATAGTTTTTCTCCTTTGCTTGTAGTTTACTTGCAGGTATCAAATAGTGAGTATCTTAAACGAAATAGCCAAAACGGTTGAAATTATCGCAATTCCCAAGCACGAAACTAATCAACGTCTTAGCGGTGCGTCTTATGTTTTTAGTTATCATATTACCATTGTAAATAGATCTGCGCATGCGGTACAACTATTGAGAAGACATTGGTACATCACAGATGGGTTATTTGGAGAGCGAGAGGTAGAAGGTGAAGGAGTAATTGGTCAACAACCTAAATTAAAGCCAGGTGAAAAATTTGAATATGAATCTTGGTGTCCGTTAAGTGGTGACTATGGTACCATGAATGGCTTTTTTACCTTTTGTGAACTACAAAGTAGAGAGGAGTTTGAGGTAGATGTGCCCGCTATGGTTCTGCTGCCGAAGTTTGTTTTAAACTAAAGCGTAAACCAAGCCTATGATGCCAACTGCCCAGCAGTAATAGGCAAAATAAGAAAGTTTGCTTCTTTTAACAATGGCAATCATCCATTGGCATGCAAATATTCCAGAGATAAGCGCGGCGATAAATCCCACACCAAACGGCATTACTAATTCTTCCGTTAAATGAAGTTTCCCATCTAAAATATCCTTTGCCATTTTTCCTAGTATTAGTGGGATTACCATTAAAAAAGAAAAACGTGCTGCTTGTGCTTTGTCGATGTTGAGTAAAATAGAGGTAGAAATAGTAGCTCCTGAGCGCGATATGCCAGGCAAGATGGCAATGGCTTGAGCTATGCCAATTATGATGGCTTTCCCTAAAGTAAGTTCTTGAGTATGTTCTGTTTTTGCTTTGTCTGCAAAGAGTAATAATGCCCCAGTGAGTAATAGCATTGCGCAAACTAAGATCAGTTGACCTTCAAATAGTTGGTGCAATAAATCATCGAAAAAAATGCCAACAAAGGCTGCAGGAACCATAGAGGCTAATACAAAAAGAGCGAATTTTCTAGATTCTGTAGCATCCTTGCTGAACAAGCCTATTATGATAGCGAGAATGTCTTTACGAAAAACAAAAATAGTGGCTAAAGCCGTAGCCGCATGTAATACAACACTTAGTAATTCTTCTTGGTCTTTTAAGCTTTCAGTACCTAATATTGCCTGGCCTATTTCTATATGTCCGCTGCTGCTTACGGGTAAAAATTCGGTAAGTCCTTGAATGACACCCAGCAATAATGACTCTATTAAAGTCATTATTTAGCTTTTCTTGAAAATAGAAAAAATGCCTAGTATAAAACCGCTAATTACCACTATAGGAGCAAGTGTTGTTCTTCTAAAGTCGTAAATATCGCCGTCTTTGCCATACATAATTACAAATCCAACGATCACTACGGCTAATGAAGCGAGCAATAATTGATAGTTTTGTTTGCCAAACACGAATTGTCCTTTTGATGTATTGCTTGTTTCTGTGGATGTATTTTTTGTTTTTGCCATTGTGTTTTTATTAAATAATTATGTTTTGCTGCCTATACTGGCGTTGCGAGTAATAAGAAAGCTGCCTTAGCTATCAAGGGCAAAAATAACATCAAAATGTATTGTAACTACTTTTCTGTTTAATGTTGTGCTATAGTTCTCATATTGAGGGCGATAGAAACTTATTGTAAGGCAAACTAAAGATGTATTTGAACAACAAAAAGAAATGCTGAATATCCTTGGAAGTGGTATCATTCTAGTTTTACTGTGAAAAATACAGATAGTGTTTAGGTGTTTATGCTCAATATGGTAAAAGCTTTTATTGATTTCAAAAATCAATAAGATATCCGTGAAATAGTTTCGGTTCTGCTACATTTGCCCACTCTTCAATAGAAATTAATGAGTTCATACGATTTTAAATCATTAGAAGCTAAGTGGCAAGCAGAATGGTCGGCTAAGCAAATTTATAAAACGACTTTAGACCATAGTAAACCTAAATATTATGCTTTAGATATGTTTCCGTATCCAAGCGGAGCCGGACTGCACGTTGGGCATCCACTAGGATATATAGCGTCTGATATCGTTGCTCGTTATAAGAGATTGAATGGGTTTAATGTACTTCACCCGATGGGTTTTGATGCATTTGGCTTGCCGGCTGAGCAGTACGCTATTCAAACGGGCCAACATCCAGCAATTACCACAGAAGAAAATTTGGCGCGCTACAAAGAGCAGTTAAATAGAATAGGATTTTGCTATGATTGGGACAGAGAAGTAAGAACTACAGATCCTTCTTATTATAAATGGACTCAATGGATTTTTATACAACTTTTTGAGTCTTGGTACAATGCCAAAACCGATAAAGCAGAAAGTATAAATGCGCTTATTACCATTTTTGAAAATGAAGGTAATGTAAACGTTCAACATGCAGGAGATGAATTAGCAAATTTTACAGCAGAAGAGTGGGAAGACAAAACAAAGCAAGAAAAAGAGGTCGTTTTACAATGCTACAGGTTAGCATTTCAAAAAGAAACTACGGTTAATTGGTGCGAAGAGCTAGGAACGGTACTGGCTAATGATGAGGTTAAAAATGGTCTTTCTGAACGAGGAGGATATCCAGTGACTCAAAAGATAATGAAGCAATGGTACCTCCGAATTACGGCATATGCAGACCGATTGCTCGAAGGACTAAATAGCATAGACTGGAGTGATAGTATAAAAGAAACACAACGTAATTGGATAGGCCGAAGTGAGGGTGCATCTATAGAGTTTAAGGTTTTTAGTGAACAGGCAGAAGGAGCAAATCAGAATACATCGCAAGCTATTGAGGTATTTACTACACGACCAGATACAATCTTCGGCTGTACGTTTATGGTCCTTGCGCCAGACCACGAGCTAGTTCAAAAGATAAAAACTGCGGCACAGAGATCAGATATAGAAGCGTATGCGGCGATTGCCAATAATAAATCGGAGTTAGAGCGTAAAAAGGATAAAACGGTAAGTGGTGTTTTTACAGGAGCTTTTGCTATTCACCCATTTACACACAAAAAACTTCCTATTTATATTTCTGAGTATGTCTTGAGCGGATACGGGACAGGTGCAATCATGGCAGTTCCTGCTCATGATGAACGAGATTATGCCTTCGCTCAAAAATTTGATTTGGAAATAATACAAGTTGTAGAATCAATGAATTCTGTTCCTAATGACGATATCCAACTTCCATACGATGCCAAAGAAGGGCGATTAATGAACAGTGACAACTTTGACCGACTTACTGTAAAGGAAGGGATACGTGCAATTATACAGCTGGCGGAAGAGCGTGGTTTTGGTACTCAAAAAATAAATTATAAGCTGCGTGATGCAGGTTACAGTCGTCAACGTTATTGGGGTGAACCATTCCCCATTATACATCGAGATGGTTTGCCTACGGTAATTAATGAGCTACCTGTGGAGCTGCCTCCTGTAGACAGTTATGAAGCAAAAGGAACAGGAGAGAGTCCACTCGCCAATAACGAAGCTTGGGTTAATACCGCAAATGGCAGAAGAGAAACGGATACCATGCCAGGATACGCGGGTAGTAGCTGGTATTTTCTTCGCTATATGGATCCCAATAACAATACAGAATTTGCCGGGAAAGAAAGTTTGGAATACTGGAATCAAGTAGACTTATATATAGGAGGAACAGAGCATGCAACTGGCCATTTACTCTATAGTAGATTTTGGACAAAATTCTTGTTCGATAAAGGATTTATATCATTTGACGAGCCGTTTAAGAAATTGGTAAATCAAGGGATGATACAAGGAGAAAGCATGATTTTAGAAGCTAATGGCGTGGAATTGCATGTGCCCGTAAATTTAGCAAGTAAGGATGCTACACTATCTCAGGACAAATTTATAGAGCTTCAAACCTTGGATAATCGATTTGAGAAGATAGATTTTTCGATAGTAGCAAGTAAAGACAATCTTATTCATCTTAAAACACAAGTTGAAAAAATGTCTAAGTCTAAGTTTAACGTAGTAAACCCCGATGATGTATGCGAAGAATACGGTGCAGATACACTTAGATTATATGAAATGTTTCTTGGTCCACTGGAAGATAGTAAGCCATGGAGTACCAAAGGAATAGATGGCACGTACCGATTTTTGAAAAAACTGTGGGCCTTATTCTTTGATCTAGATGGAAATGTAATTTGGCACAATGAAGCGCCAAGCGCAGAGTCTGTTAAAATATTGCATAAAACCATAAAGAAGATCAGCGATGATATCGATAACTTCTCGTTCAACACCTCGGTGGCTCAGTTTATGATTTGCATTAATGAATTAGGTGCACAGAACTGTCGCAGCAAAGAAATACTGGATCAAATTTTGGTTTTATTAGCTCCTTTTGCACCGCATATCACGGAAGAGCTTTGGTCAGCATTGGGCAACGAAGGATTTATAGCAGATGCCAAGTGGCCGGTATATGATGCGAGCAAGTTGGTGGAAAGCACCAAGCTTTATCCTATATCTATAAATGGGAAAACAAGAACGAACTTGGAGTTTCCGCTGGATATGAGCAAAGAAGAAATAGAGAAAAATGTATTAGCAGACGAAACCGTACAAAAATGGTTAGATGGTCAAACACCCAAGAAGATAATTGTGGTGCCAGGAAGAATAGTAAATGTGGTGATGTAAGTCTATCATCCGTGACGTTACTGTTCAAAAAGCTACTTTTATTTAAGTAAATATCATCTCAACAGGTGATTCGTTTTCGGCCTGAATACATGCCACAACTATTTTATAATCCTTTAATCGTCATACCGGAAGAATAAGTACCTTCGCAGACTTCTAAAAAATACGATCATCAACGAGCAAGATTCCATAAAAATAATAGGTGCACGCGAGCACAATCTTAAGAATATAGATTTACAGATACCGCGTCACAAACTAGTAGTTTTCACTGGACTCAGTGGTAGCGGCAAGTCTAGTCTTGCATTCGATACTATTTTTGCTGAAGGGCAGCGTAGGTATATGGATACTTTTTCAGCTTATGCACGTCAATTCGTTGGAGATATGAAACGTCCCGATGTAGATAAAATCGAAGGGTTAAGTCCTGTCATAGCTATAGAGCAAAAAACAGTAAGCAAAAATCCGCGAAGTACCGTGGGGACTATTACAGAGGTATACGATTTCTTGAGATTACTTTTTGCCCGAGCGGGAGAAGCATATTCTTACCTTAGTGGGAATAAGATGAAAAGCTTCACGGAGCAAGAAATTATTAATGCTGTAAATGAGAAGTTTGCACTTCAAAAAATGATGATTCTAGCACCTTTAATCAAAGGCAGAAAAGGACATTACAGAGAAATTTTTGAGCAGTATCGAAAAAGAGGTTACACAAAAGTTTGGGTGGATGGCGAGCTCATGGATATAGAACCGGGCATGCAGCTAGATCGATATAAGATCCATGACATTGACTTAGTAATAGATCGTATTTCTCCAGAGGATGTAGGCAGTCTAAGAGTTACAGACTCCGTGAGATCAGCTATAAAAATGGGTAAAGGAGTTGTTAGTATTTTAAATCCTGAGACCAAAGAACTTACCCACTTTAGTAAATATTTGATGGATGTGGAAACAGGTCTTTCCTACAATGAAGCCCAGCCTAATCTTTTTTCTTTTAACTCACCCTACGGCGCCTGTAATGCATGCGACGGATTAGGTACATCTTCTGATGTACTCGAAAAGGATCTTATACCAAACCCGAAATTAAGTATTAACAAAGGGGGATTAGCTCCTTTGGGAGAGATTAAAGATAATTGGACCTTTACGCAACTAAAAGCGATGAGCAAAAAGTTGAAATTCAATATGTCTAAACCAATAGCTGAGATTGAGAGAGAGGTGTTAGATATTATTCTTCACGGTTCTGAAGAAAAATTTGAGGTTGAATATAAAGGGAGCTCGGGTTATAAACAGGTTTATGAAACCCAATGGAAAGGAATAGTCCCTTCGCTTATGGAGGCGTATTTTGAAAAAGATTTTGGGACACTTAGTAGATGGGCGGATGAGTTTATGACCGTAGTGCCTTGTCACACTTGCCATGGAGGAAGACTAAATAAAGAAGCGCTTTCATATAAAATCGGAGAGCTGAATATTGCCAACCTGAGTAATATGAGTATAAGTGAGCTTTACGAATGGCTTACAACCGTAGAAGCTACTATGAGTGAAAGACAACTCATCATAGGCGTTGAAGTTTTAAAAGAAATACGCGAACGCGTTAAGTTTTTATTAGATGTAGGTCTTTCTTATTTGTCATTAAATAATTCTTCAAAAACACTAAGTGGAGGGGAAGCACAACGAATACGACTGGCAACACAAATAGGATCTCAACTAGAGGAAGTACTTTATATATTAGATGAACCCAGTATTGGTTTACATCAACGAGATAATAAGCGACTTATAAATTCTCTTAAGGAATTAAGAGATATAGGCAATTCTGTAATCGTAGTGGAACACGATAGAGATATGATCTTAGAAAGTGACTTTGTGGTAGACATTGGTCCAGGAGCAGGTAAAAACGGCGGAGAGATTGTAGCAGCAGGCAAGTGGGAAGACATCAAAAATAATGGGACCGTGACATCAGATTATTTAGGAGGGCATCGAAAAATAGAAATCCCCACTGAAAGGAGAAAGGGGACAGGGAAGAAGTTGGTGCTAAGCGGTTGTACCGGTAATAATTTAAAAAATGTAACAGCAGAGTTTCCTTTAGGTAAATTGATCGCCGTAACCGGCGTTTCAGGCAGCGGTAAAAGTAGTTTGATTAATGAAACGCTCCATCCTATACTTTCTGAGTACGTTTACAATTCCAACAAAAAACCCTTGCCATACGATAAAGTAAAAGGTTTAGAATATTTAGATAAAGTAATTACCATCGATCAGTCGCCTATTGGCAGAACGCCTAGAAGTAATCCTGCTACCTATGTTGGGTTTTTCTCTGATGTTAGAACACTTTATTCGGAAATAGGTGAGGCAAAAATAAGGGGCTATAAGCCTGGACGCTTTAGCTTTAATGTAAAAGGCGGGAGATGTGAAACCTGCGGTGGCGGCGGACAAAAAGTGATAGAAATGAATTTTCTTCCTGATGTGCTGGTAGAATGTGAGACATGTCAAGGGAAAAGATATAACAGAGAAACACTCGAAATACGGTACAAAAACAAGAGTATTAGTGATGTGCTCGATATGACCGTAGAAGAAGCTGTCGGTTTCTTTGAAGCGGTACCAAGCATATATAGAAAAGTAAAAGCACTTAATGATGTTGGTCTTGGCTATATAACTCTTGGTCAAAGCAGTACTACGATTTCTGGAGGAGAGGCCCAACGGGTTAAACTGGCAACAGAATTAAGTAAGATAAGTACAGGACAAACATTCTATATTTTGGACGAACCTACTACGGGACTTCATTTTGAAGACATAAAACAATTAATAGGTGTTCTTCAAAATTTAGTAGACTTAGGTAATACCGTACTGGTTATAGAGCATAATCTGGACGTAGTGAAAGTAGCAGATTGGATTATTGACATAGGCCCTGAAGGAGGAAATGCGGGAGGTCAAATACTGGTAACTGGGACACCAGAAGATGTGATAAAAAGTGACATAGGTCATACCGCAAAGTATCTAGCACTAGAAATGTAATGCACGTTACGTGCCTTTGCCAAAATTCAATTACTCAACTATTATTTTCGTTCGAGCACTTTTAAGCTAATACTCTCAAAAATTTACTATAAATGTATTGCTGAACCTAAATCTCTGCTTACATTTGTGCCGGCTGACACGACCAGCTCCCTTTGAACTCCCCCAGGGCAGGAATGCAGCAAGGGTAAAAGGTTGTAGCGGTGCGATGTCAGCCATTTTTTTAAACTCAAATTACACTTCAATTTTATTATCCTTCTATTATTTAGCATCTAACGTGAGGTGTTATGGTCATTTCGGTTTTTAAATTTATAGTGGTAAAATAGAGAACTCCCCAACCAAAACTATATCTTCGCCCTAATGAAATTTTTTGTTGATACTGCTAACTTGGAGCAAATAAAAGAAGCTCAAGCACTCGGAATACTAGATGGTGTTACTACTAATCCGTCACTTATGGCTAAAGAAGGTATTGTGGGTTACGATAATGTAATGTCACACTACAGAACTATTTGTGAGTTGGTAGACGGCGATATTAGCGCAGAAGTTATTGCCACTGATTATGATGGCATGATCAAAGAAGGTCAAGAATTGGCAGATCTGCATCCCAATATCGTAGTAAAAGTGCCTATGACCATAGATGGGATCAAAGCTATCCGATGGTTTAGTGATAATGATATAAAAACAAATTGCACACTTGTATTCTCTGCAGGTCAAGCCATTCTTGCGGCAAAAGCGGGAGCTACTTATATTTCTCCATTTATTGGTCGAGTAGATGACATGACATGGGATGGTATTGAGCTGATAGCTCAAATCGCAGATATATATAGTATTCAAGGTTTCCCAACAGAAATTCTAGCGGCATCCATTCGTAATCCATTGCATATAGTAAGAGCGGCAGAAGCTGGAGCAGATGTATGTACATGCCCACTTAGTGCAATTATAGGTCTAGCAAAGCACCCATTAACTGATATTGGATTAGCACAGTTTCTGGCAGATCACAATAAAGCCAATAGTTAATGTTTCTGTAGAAGACGATTACACTTGTTTAGATAAATATTTTGCCGATTTAATATATTAACATCAGTATTGTTTCGTTACCTCACATGACTTATAGTTTTTTAGGAGAGAACTTATTTAATCTAATCATATTAATTTGAACCCTATAGTTATCATACCGACCTACAACGAGAAGGAAAATATTCTCGCTATGTTAGATAAAGTAATGTCTTTATTAACGGTTTTTGATGTGCTCGTAGTTGATGATAATTCTCCGGACGGCACTGCTCAAATGGTTAAAGAGCGAATGGCAAACGAATCCAGAATAAACCTCCTAGAAAACGGGAATAAAAATGGACTAGGAACAGCCTATATCGCAGGATTTAAGTGGTGTTTGGAGCGAAATTATGAATATATCTTTGAGATGGATTGTGATTTTTCACATAACCCTGACGATTTAATCCGGTTACATGATGAATTGCAGAAGCTAGGCAACGATATGGTGGTAGGGTCTCGCTATGTGGGTAATGTAGTAAATGTGGTAAACTGGCCTATGAGTCGAGTTTTATTAAGCTATTTTGCTTCCGCTTATGTGCGATTTTTTACTCAAATGAAATTAGCAGACGCCACTGCTGGTTTTGTCGGATATACCAATGAATTACTGAGTAGTATAGACATGTCTAGGATTAAATTTAGAGGTTACGCATTTCAAATAGAAATGAAATATACTGCACATTCCTTGGGTAAAACAATCAAAGAAATCCCCATTATTTTTACCGATAGAACTGCCGGAGAATCTAAAATGACGGGCGGAATTATTCGTGAGGCACTGTTTGGTGTAATAAGTCTTCGCTTCAAACGCATCTCTACGTTAAAATAAGAGTAATCCTTACTTAGAAAGATGCTTTTCGGCGTGGTAACTAGAACGAACTAGTGGTCCACTTTCTATATAGTCAAATCCCATTTTCTGACCTTCTCGTTTGTACATCGCAAAAATGTCAGGATGCACATATTCAGCTACTTTTAGATGTCGTGTAGTGGGCTGCATATATTGACCAAGTGTTATGATTCCTACACCGGAGTTTCTTAAATCGTGCATGGTTTCCAAAATTTCGTCTTCTGCTTCACCCATTCCGCACATAATGCCACTTTTGGTTTTCATACCTTTCTCTTTAAGATATGAAAGTACAAAGAGTGATCTATCATATTTTGCTTGTACCCTAACTTCTTTGGTAAGACGTCTTACCGTTTCAATATTGTGCGACACTATTTCAGGATGAACAGAAATAATACGATCTAATTGCTCTGTATTCCCTTGAAAATCGGGGATCAAGGTTTCAAGTGTAGTTTCTGGGTTAAACTCTCTAATGGTCGTAACGGTTTTAGCCCAATGTATACTTCCTCCATCTTCTAAATCGTCGCGGTCTACACTGGTTATCACAGCGTGTTTTATGCCCATTATATTAATAGACTGTGCAACTTTAAATGGCTCAAGAGGATCAAGTTTCTCGCCAGCGCCAGTGGCAACATTACAAAACTGACAGCTTCTAGTACAGGTATTCCCGCCAATCATAAAAGTAGCAGTACCCGCTCCCCAACATTCCCCAATATTGGGGCATTTACCACTTTCGCAAATGGTGTGTAATTTATTGTCTTTTACCAACTTCAGCATTTCAGCATAATGTCCTTCTCCAGGTATTTGGGTCTTAAGCCAATCTGGTTTCATACGCTGTTGCTGTTTTATCTTAACGTGGGGTTTGTTTTCTATGTTATTTTTCATAAAACGAAGCAAAATTAAGACTCTTTTTAGAGTATGTGCATTATATCGTAATTTTACGCTGCCTGATAACAAAACAGTGATACTAATCGTTAGTTTTGTCTATCCTAATTAAATGAGGTTAATCTACACTTTTTATTTTTTCTTAATAGGGCTCAGTCTCTTTGCTCAGAATAATACACCTACCTATACGTGGCGTATGCATTTGCCTTATAACAGTGTAAGGCAAATAATAGAAGTAGACAGAACCTTGTATGTGCTGGCAGAAGTAGGCCTCTATACATTTGATTTGATTAGTGGGGAATCTACAATGCTTACCAAAGTAGATGGATTTGCAGAATCCAAAGTGAGTAATTTTGGCTACTCTAGTGATACTAAAACCTTAATCATAGTCTATGAAAACGGGAATATTGATTTACTAAAGGACAATAAAATCATCAACTTGCCAGGTCTAAAAAGAGCTAGTGTTGGAGGCCAAAAGTTTATCTACGAAACTTCTGTAATTGGTCGCAAAGCATATTTAGCCACATCATTTGGAGTAGTTGTGGTTGATTTAGAAAAGCAACTCATTTCAGCAGATTATCAAAACCTAGGTGCTGGCGGTACTACGCTGGAAGTATTTTCAATTTTTGTCTTTAATGACACCCTTTACCTAGCTACAGATGAAGGCATAAAATCGGCCCCTGCCTATGATAGCCGAGTAAATCTTCAAAATTTTGAAACGTGGAAAACAAATACGACCTATAAATCTACTCGCCTATTGCGAGAATTCAACAACAATTTGTTTTTTGTAAACGATAGTATTTTATACAATTACGCAAGTGGCAGTTATTCAACGGTAGAAGCCGGCGTTAAAAAAGACTATAAAAGTTTAATAACGGCGCATGACAAATTGGTGATTTGCCGTTGGGAAGGAGTAGCACTTTTAGATAAGCTCTTTAAGCTGGAAGAAAAGAAGGAGCCGTTTATGGAATATGCAATCATAGATTATCAAAACAATTTATGGTTTGGTGGTTTTTATAGGGGGCTAATTAAAAAATGGCCAGACGGAAGGATAGACGGGTTTATACCTCCAGGACCCTATGGCTTGACGACCTATGACATGCAAGGGTATGAGAATACTATGTATGTAACAGCAGGAGGCCACACTAATGCGTATGCTCCCTCTTATGTAAATTACGGTTATTACATATACGAAGACGGACAATGGCTTAATAGAGATCTTAATAACCCAGTAGTGGGTAGTATGATTGATTTTACCAATATTTATATCAATCAAAATAGTGGAGATGTCTATTTAGGTAGTTTTGGAAGCGGATTAGCAAAACTTAAAAACAAGGTACCAGATCAAAAATTTACTTCTGCTAATAGTACGATAAAAGCAGCGGTAGACACAAGAGAAATAGCATTAGGCATGACCCAAGATTCAAAAGGAACCTTGTGGGTAGCCAACTACGAAACAGAGAAACCGCTTTTATCGCTAAAAAAGGACGGTAGCTGGAAGGAATATAATGTTGGTTCCAACAGAATTGGGGAGATGGTAGTCGATGATCAAGATAATATTTGGATGCTTGCACCACGTTCTAGCAGCCTTGGTCTTGTTGTAGTTAAAGAAAATAGTAACGGAGGGGTAGTAGACAGACCTCTCACCACGGGTGCTAAAAACGGCGGCTTGCCCAATAATAATGTTAAAGCCATAGTATTGGATAAAGACGGAGAAATTTGGGTAGGAACAGAAACAGGAATTGGGGTATTTTATCAACCTAGTTTGGTTTTCAATCCACAGCAAAGATTAAATGCGGATGCGCAGCAAATCATTATTGATGATGGAATTGATATTGGATACCTTCTAGAAAAAGAGGTTATAAATGATCTTAAGGTAGATGGCGGGAATAGAAAATGGGCTGCTACAAACAATGGAGTATGGCTTATTGCAGAAGATGGGTCACGTATTTTGAAACATTTTACGGCGAGCAATAGTCCGCTGCCTAGTGACATAGTGAATTGTATTGGCATAGTTCCGAATACAGGTGAAGTGTTTTTTGGAACGACCCAAGGCATAACATCTTATAGAGGAGATGCGACAGAAGCAGGTACTACGCATCAAAATACATTAGTGTTTCCTAATCCTGTTCACTCTACTTATCAGGGGCCAATAACGATTACTGGTTTGCCAGAGGATGCGACAGTAAAAATAGCAGATGTCGCTGGTCGTGTTGTGTATGAGCTAATTGCCACCGGCGGCACCGCAGTTTGGAACGGGTTAAATTTTGAAGGACAAAAACCACAAACAGGAATTTATCTTATTTACAGCGCCAATAAGGATGATGAAGAAGCATTAGTGACTAAACTGCTTATCGTGAGGTAATGATTACCAAAACCAAAGCTATTGTTTTGCGCAATACCAATTATGGTGAAAGTAGTATTATCAGTAAAATGTACACTCGCGAATTTGGGGTAAGAACTTATATTTTACAAAGCATTCGAAAAGGAAAATCTGCTATTAAACCATCTATGATTCAGCCGCTTAGTTTAGTAGATCTAGATATTTACGAAAAACCCAATAGTAGTATTAATAGGATAAAAGAATTAAAGAATAATCCACTGTTAATGGATATTCAGGACAGTGTTCCTAAAAAAACGGTGGCTCTTTTTTTACTTGAGTTGCTCAATCAATGCATTGTAGACGAACAATATGAAGAAGAATTGTTTGACTTCATCGCAGCACAAATTATTTTTTTAGAGCGTGAGCCACTCAACGCATTATTTCCAATTCACTTCATGCTTAAACTTACGTTTTTTTTGGGCGTTGAACCACAAGGAGATTTTTCTGTAGATACGCCATATCTAAGTCTGGAAGAAGGTGTATTTGTGGAAAAAAGCGGCGTGAGTACCGTGTCCAGAGAAACTTCTGAGCTCATTTCATTACTTTCTAACAATAGCAATTGGCCAATGGTTATCGTAAACCCTGCTGCGCGTAAAGAAGGTTTAAATCAATTAATAAAATATTATCAGTATCATATTACAAAGAATAAAAAAATGAAATCTGTAGAGATTCTTTCTGAACTTCTTCGATGATAAAACCAATAAGAAACATAGTTTGAATATCTTTGTACAATGAAGAAGGTAATGACTTTTCTAGTCTTAAGCAGTATTCTGTTTAGTGCGAATGCACAGAAAAAAAGTGCTGATTCTGCGGTTATTTTGCGGAAAATGGTCATGGATGGAGATACTTTCTATGTGTATACTTTTGATGAATTTATATTAAAAGAGTTTGACAATAAGGAGCAAAAAGAGGAGTATCTGCGACTTGTTCGGAATGTTAAAAAAGTAATGCCTTATGCCAAGCTGGCCGCATTTAGACTACAAATGATGGAGGATAATCTAAATCAACTTACCTCGGCTAAAGCAAAAAAGAAGTATATCAAAGCTACTGAAGAAGCTATAAAAGATGAATTCCTCTCTCATCTAAAAAACTTAAGTCTCAAGCAGGGAAAACTCCTCATAAAACTAATCCATAGGGAAACGGGGAATACCTCCTATGAAATACTTAAAAAATACAGAGGAAGTGCAAGCACGATGTTCTACGGACTTTGGGCGAAATTTTATAATGCGGATATAGACACCAAATTTGATCCCATAGAGGACTATCAAATAGAGTATATAATTAAAAATGCAAAATTAGAGTAAGGCTTAGGCCCTCATAAATATGAAAATAGACGTATTGGCATTCGGGGCGCATCCCGATGATGTAGAATTAGGTTGCTCTGGCACCTTGTTAAAATTAAAAGCTCAAGGTAAAAAAATAGGCATTATTGATTTGACTAAAGGAGAGATGGGTACACGTGGGACCGACCTTACTAGGAAGCAGGAGGCTGCTGACGCTTCATCCATACTAGAGTTGGATGTGCGCGATAATTTGGATCTAGGTGACGGCTCTTTTGAAATTAATCAAGAGAATAGATTAGCCGTAATTAAAGCTATCCGAAAGTACCAACCTACAATCGTTTTGGCCAACTCGTTCCATGATAGGCATACAGATCACGCACGAGGAGCGCAGCTGGTAAAAGAGGCTTGCTTTTTAGCTGGTTTGAAAAAAATAATTACAGAAGATGAAAATGGAGAACAGGGGAATTGGAGACCTAAATACGTCTTCCATTATATTCAATACTACCATGTAACGCCGAACTTTATAGTAGACGTTACGCCTTTTCAGGAGAAAAAAAATGAAAGCATTCGTGCATACAAAACCCAATTTTTTAATCCAGAGTCTGACGAACCAGAGACGCTGATTAGTTCAGAGAAATTTTTAAAGTTTGTGGAAGCGCGAGGGAGAGAAATGGGAGCAGCTATTGAAGTGGAATTTGGAGAAGGCTTTACTTCAGACAGCCCTTTAACCTATGATCTTTTTAACCTTTTATAGGTTTTTAGCAATAGCTTTAGCCAGGGAGTACACCAATTGGTTTCATAAAATGGCTCATCAAAACTGCCAAAAGACTTATAATAGTCTTTTACACTAGGTATCATGGATCCTTCAAAGTCAAGAATGTAGTTTTGATTTTGGTGCATAGAAATTACGTGATTAATGCCAAATGATAAAGCATTTAGCTTTCTGCCTTGCTCATTTGGAGCGCCTAATATATAGTGAAGCCTATTATTGTATTTCGCAAATAATAATGCTGCTACTGTTTTGTCATGGTTTAAAACGATACAATTAAGAAACATTTCAGGCTTCTTGTTAACCAGCAAAATCAAACTGGCATAAGCCTCATTATTTAGTTGTCTGTTAAGATCTCCATAGGCGTTTTTATAAAGCTCAGCTGTTATTTTTACTTGACTTTGGTCCGTAATTAAATTAAGCGATGTTACCTTTATGATGTTCTTTCTTAAGCTTTTAGAGTATTTTTTTTGGTTTTTGTCCAGCGTACTAATGGGTAGTATTAAATTAATACGGGGACTAGATATATTACCAAATATGATATTGCTGTTAAAATGTACGTGAGCGAATTTTGATTTTATTATGTTCCATATTTGCGCTATTAGTTCGGGGGTAAGTGCAGTCCCTATCCAGTTACATTTTTGGATAAATGGCGGCTGATATAGTTTTAAATATCCAGTCTTTTCCATTCGTGGGAGAGGTATAGCTCCAGCATAATCTTCTAAAACGAGTGCATCCCACACGCAAAAAGCATTTAAGTAATCATAATTATTAAAAATCAAAGAGTGATCGCTCGAAGAAACCAATGCGTCCCACTTAGGCTTATCCACATTTTCATTTTCTATGTATCTAAGATCGTACATTAAGCTATAGCGTGATGTTTATTCATATTGTAGCGGGCTAAAGTAGGTTAATTGTACAATATATAATGTGCGTTACTTTGATTAAAACGGATCTTGAAAAATATTATTCCTTTTTTTTCAAATTAGGTCTTGCAAACTTATAGATTAATACTACTTTTGCAGACCTTTTTAGAAATTGGATAGAAACATATGCCTACAATACAACAACTAGTACGTAAGGGGAGAAAGGAACTCACCAAAAAAAGCAAATCAAGAGCATTAGACTCTTGCCCTCAAAGAAGAGGTGTTTGCACAAGAGTTTATACAACTACTCCTAAAAAACCAAACTCAGCTATGAGAAAAGTAGCAAGGGTTAGACTTACCAATGGAAATGAAGTGAATGCTTACATTCCGGGAGAAGGTCACAACCTTCAAGAGCACAGTATAGTTTTAGTTAGAGGAGGTAGAGTAAAAGATCTTCCAGGTGTGCGTTATCATATTGTGCGTGGCGCTCTAGATACGGCAGGTGTAGAAGGAAGAACACAAAGAAGAAGTAAATACGGAGCTAAACGTCCAAAAGCAGCTAAGAAATAATGAGAAAGTCGAGAGCTAAAAAAAGAGAAGTAAGTCCAGATCCTAGATTTAACGATCAGCTGGTTTCTAAGTTCATCAATAACATGATGTTACAAGGGAAGAAAGAAACTGCTCGTAAAATATTTTACGAAGCAATTGATTTAGTTGATGCTAAAATCGAAGAGGAAGCAGGAATCGAAACTTGGAAAAAAGCGTTGAATAATGTTATGCCGTCAGTAATGGTAAAAAGCCGTAGAGTAGGTGGTGCTACTTACCAGATACCGATGGAAATCAAACCGGATCTTAAAGTTTCTTTGGGAATTAAATGGATGATAAACTTTGCTCGTAAAAGAAACGAGAAATCAATGGCTAATAAATTAGCTGGTGAAATAATTGCGGCTTCTAAGGGCGAAGGTGCATCGGTAAAAAGAAAAGAAGATACGCACAAGATGGCAGATGCGAATAAAGCATTCTCTCACTTCAGAGTATAACTAAGATGGCTAAAAGAGATTTATTATACACACGAAACATAGGTATAGCTGCTCACATTGATGCAGGTAAAACTACAACCACTGAGCGTATTCTTTATTATGGTGGTGTAAGCCACAAAATAGGAGAGGTGCATGATGGTGCTGCTACTATGGATTGGATGGAGCAAGAGCAAGAGAGAGGTATCACAATTACTTCTGCTGCTACTACACTCAAGTGGAATTACAGAGAGCAAGAATATCATGTAAATATTATTGACACCCCAGGTCACGTTGACTTTACGGTTGAAGTTAATAGATCGTTACGGGTATTAGATGGTCTTGTTTTCTTATTTAGTGCAGTGGATGGTGTTGAACCACAATCTGAGACCAACTGGAGACTTGCCAATAATTACAACGTTCCAAGAATCGGATTTGTAAATAAAATGGATCGTCAGGGTGCAGACTTCTTAAAGGTTTGTAGCCAAGTTAAAGAAATGTTAGGTAGCCACGCTTTACCACTACAATTAAATATTGGTGCTGAAGATGGTTTTGTTGGTGTTGTTGATTTAATTAACTTTAGAGGTATAACTTGGAATGAAGAAGACCAAGGTATGACATTCCAAGAAATAGAAATTCCAGCAGATATCGTTGATGAAGCAAGACAATTGAGAGAAGAACTTCTTGAAGCTGTTGCGGAGTTTGACGAGACTCTTATGGATAAGTACTTTGAAGATTCTGAGTCGCTGACAGAAAGAGAAATATTAACAGCATTGAGGTCTGCTACTATCGCTGGTAAAGTTGTACCAATGATGTGTGGTTCTGCCTTTAAAAATAAAGGAGTTCAAGCGATGCTCGACATGGTTATGGAAATTCTTCCATCTCCTATGGATGTTGACGCGATAGAAGGTGTTAACCCGAGAACGGATGAGCCTACTTTCAGAAAACCAAGTGCGGATGAGCCATTCGCTGCTTTAGCATTCAAAATAGCTACAGATCCTTTCGTGGGAAGACTTTGCTTTACTAGAGCATATAGTGGGGTGTTAGAATCAGGTTCTTATGTGTTAAACACAAGAACAGATAAGAAAGAACGTATATCACGTATCTTCCAAATGCACGCCAACAAACAAAACCAAATTGAGAGATTACAAGCAGGTGATATTGCTGCTCTTATTGGGTTTAAAGATATTAGAACAGGAGATACGCTTTGTGCTGAAAATGCACCTATTGTATTAGAATCTATGGATTTTCCAGATCCAGTTATCGGTGTTGCTATTGAGCCTAAAACTCAAGGAGATATGGATAGGTTGGGAATGGGTCTTGGTAAACTTGCCGAAGAGGATCCTACGTTTGTTGTAAAGACAGATATAGAAACAGGTCAAACAGTAATTTCAGGTATGGGAGAACTTCACCTTGAAATTATAGTTGACCGTCTGAGACGTGAGTTTAAGGTGGAAGTAAATCAAGGAGCTCCACAGGTTGCTTATAAAGAAACTATTACCAAATCGGTTACACACAGAGAGACTTACAAAAAGCAATCTGGTGGTCGTGGTAAATTCGCAGATATACAGGTTGAAATAGGTCCTGGTGATGAAGGAAAAGAAGGCTTGGAATTTGTAAATCAAATTGTTGGTGGTTCTATTCCTAGAGAGTTTATACCAGCGGTAGAAAAAGGGTTCAGGGAGGCTATGAAAAATGGCGCTCTTGCTGGATACGAGGTACAGAACTTAAAAGTTCGTCTATTTGACGGGTCATTCCACGCAGTAGATTCAGACTCATTGTCTTTCGAGACGGCAGCTAAGTTTGCTTTTAGAGAAGCATCTAAGATTGCTGGGCCGGTTATACTTGAACCAATTATGAAGCTTGAAGTAATCACTCCAGAGGAGAATATGGGTGATGTTATAGGTGACCTTAACAGAAGAAGAGGTCAAATGCAAGGAATGAGTGAAAAAGGAGGTGCCCAAGTAGTTAAAGCGTTGGTTCCGTTGTCTATGATGTTTGGATACGTTACAGATTTAAGAACTATTACTTCAGGTAGAGCAACTTCTACAATGGAATTTAATAATTATGATATAGTACCAGCAGGAATGTCGGCTGATATCATAGCTAAAGTAAAAGGAACACCAAAAGCATAATATAAATGGTTAATCAAAAAATAAGAATTAAGCTTAAGTCTTACGATCATAACTTGATCGACAAGTCTGCTGAGAAGATAGTGAAGTCTGTAAAGGCTACTGGTGCAATTGTAAGTGGTCCAATACCATTGCCTACGCACAAGAAAATATTTACAGTTCTAAAATCTCCTCACGTGAATAAGAAAGCTAGAGAACAATTTAAATTATGTTCTTATAAAAGATTAATGGATATCTATAGCTCTAGTGCAAAAACTGTTGATGCACTTATGAAGTTAGAGTTGCCAAGTGGTGTAGACGTAGAAATAAAAGTATAAGGACATGTTAAGTGTTATAGGAAAAAAAGTGGGCATGACTGCCATTTTTACCGAGAACGGTAAGAAAGAAGCTTGTACTGTAGTGTCTTGTGAGCCTAACTTTATCACACAGATTAAATCTGAGGATAAAGATGGTTACAGCTCTGTACAGATCGCTTCTATTGAGAAGAAAGAGAAAAGTTCAAATAAGCCGGAAATGGGTCATTTCGCGAAAGCAAATACTACTCCTAAGAGAGTTGTATTAGAAGTGAGAGATTTTGATGGTGAAGCATTAGTAGGAAATTCTTACGGTGTTGAAGTATTTGAAGAAGGTGAGTTTGTTGATGTAGTAGGTACGTCTAAAGGGAAAGGATTTCAGGGTGTTGTGAAGCGTCATGGTTTTTCTGGAGTTGGTGAGGCTACTCACGGTCAGCATAATAGACTCAGAGCTCCTGGATCTTTAGGTGCTGGTTCTACCCCATCTCGCGTATTCAAAGGTACTCGTATGGCTGGTCAGACTGGTAATGTGAGAGTTAAAATTCAAAATTTAAAAGTGCTTAAAGTGGATACTGAGAACAATTTAGTTGTTATAGGTGGTGCGCTTCCTGGTCATAAAGGTTCTTACGTAGTTATAGAGAAGTAAAATGAAAGTAAAGGTAATAAATACATCTGGTGCCGAGACTGGCAAAGAAGTAACACTTCCACAAGATATATTTGGTGTAGAGCCAAACGATCATGCTATATACCTTGATGTTAAACAATATTTAGCAAATCAAAGACAAGGTACTCACTCATCTACTGAAAAAGGTGACGTAAAAGGGTCGACTAGAAAAATTAAAAAGCAAAAAGGTACAGGTACAGCTAGAGCAGGTAGTATCAAATCTGGTGTATTCGTTGGTGGTGGTCGTATGCACGGTCCAAGACCAAGAGATTACAGCTTTAAATTGAATAAAAAATTAAAACTAGTAGCTAGAGCATCAGCTCTTTCTTACAAGGCAAAGGATAATGAGATTATGGTGCTTGATGCTATCGAAATGGCAGCAGTTAAGACTAAAGGATATACTGAATTCCTAACTAATCTTAAGTTAAATGATAAAAAGACGTTACTATTACTACCAGAGTATAATAGCAATGTTTACTTATCAGCACGAAATATACCTAATGCGGTGGTTATGAAGGCTGACGATGTTAATACATACAACATCTTACATGCCAATAAAATAATTATGGTAGAGGGTTCAATTGAAAAATTAATAGCGACATTTAATTAAAATGGCAGTACTAGTAAAACCGTTGATAACCGAGAAAATGTCTTTGTTAGCAGAAAGCAAAGGACATTATGGATTTAGAGTAGCACTTACTGCTACGAAGCCTGAGATTAAATCGGAGATAGAGAAAATGTACAACGTAGAAGTAACTAATATTAGAACTTTAGTTGTTGCAGGTAAAAGAAAAACAAGATTCACTAAATCAGGTGTTTCTAATGGTAAAACGTCTAACTATAAAAAAGCTATTGTTAGCTTAGCTGATGGTCAGAGTATAGATTTTTACGAAAATATTTAAACTGAGAAATGGGAATTAAGAGAATAAATCCAGTTACTCCAGGACAGCGGTTCAAGTTGGCTGTTACTTTTGAGGCGTTAACTGCAAGCAGACCAGAAAAAAGTTTATTAGCTCCGCTAAAGAAATCAGGTGGAAGAAATGACACTGGTAAAATGACGATGAGAAATCGTGGTGGAGGACACAAGAGACGTTACCGTATAATCGATTTCAAGAGAAATAGATATGAAGCGGCTGAAGTGTTGACTATTGAATATGATCCGAATAGAACGGCTTTCATATCTTTAGTACAATACGAGGACGGCGAAAAGAAATATATTATCGCACCGAAAAGTTTAAAAGTAGGTCAGAAAATTTCGAGTGGAACTGGTTCTACTCCTGACATTGGGAATGCGTTATTCCTTAAAGATATCCCATTAGGTACTACAATACATAACATTGAAATGCAGCCGGGTAAAGGTGCTGAGATATGCAGAAGTGCAGGAACTAGCGCTACGTTAGTAGCTAGAGATGGTAAGTATGCAGTTATTAAATTACCTTCAGGTGAAAGCAGAATGATACTTATTACTTGCTTAGCAACAATTGGTGAAGTTTCCAATGGAGATCATCAGTTAGAGGTTTCTGGTAAAGCAGGTAGAAGCAGATGGTTAGGTAGAAGACCTAGGACTCGTCCTGCTGCAATGAACCCTGTAGATCACCCTCAAGGTGGTGGTGAGGGTCGTTCAAAAGGTGGACAGGCCAGAAGTAGAAAAGGTATTATGTCCAAAGGTTTAAAAACAAGAAGTAAAAAGAAATCATCTTCTAGATTAATTTTAGAGAAGAAAAAGAAATAAGATATGGCTAGATCATTAAAAAAAGGACCATTTGTTCACTTTAAGCTTCAGAGAAAAGTGGATGTAATGAATGAGGGCGATAAGAAGACGGTAATTAAAACATGGAGCCGTGGGTCACTTATCACACCAGATTTTGTAGGTCATACATTTGCCGTTCATAATGGTAATAAGTTTATCCCAGTGTATGTTACAGAGAATATGGTAGGTCACAAGTTAGGAGAATTTGCGCCAACTAGAACATTTAAAGGTCATACAGCTAAGAAATAAAGATGGAAGCAATAGCAAAGTTAAATAATTGCCCTATGTCTCCTCGCAAGATGAGATTAGTAGTGGACCAAATTAGAGGTCAAAGAGTTGAAGTGGCTCTTAATGTATTAAAGTATAGTCAAAAGAGAATCTATGCTGAGAAAGTAGAAAAGCTACTTAAATCAGCTATAGCAAACTGGCAAGAGGTTAACGATCTACGTGTAGATGAAGAAACAGGTTTGATTGTGAAGGAAGTTTTTGTAGATGGAGGTAGAATGCTGAAAAGAGTTCAACCTGCTCCACAAGGAAGAGCACACCGTGTAAGAAAAAGATCTAATCACATCACTCTTAAAGTGGATACCGTGGCTAGTAACGTAGAATCAGAAGAACCAAAGTCAGAATAATATAGAATGGGACAAAAAGTAAATCCAATAGGACTTAGATTAGGTATCGTTAGAGGTTGGGAAAGCAACTGGTACGGAGGTAAAGAGTTTGGAGATAAGCTGGCAGAAGATAATAAGATACGGAAGTATTTGAATGCCAGAATGCCTAGAGCAGGTATCTCTAAAATTCTTATTGAACGTATGTTGAAAAGAGTAATTATCACAGTTCATACATCCAGACCAGGTATTGTAATTGGTAAGGGTGGTTCGGAGGTTGATAAACTCAAAGAAGAGATTAAAAAACTTACCAAAAAAGACGTTCAGATAAACATTTTTGAGGTAAAAAGACCTGAGATGGACGCTATGTTAGTAGGTCAGTCAATTGCTCAGCAGATAGAAGGTCGTGTTAATTTTAAAAGAGCTATAAAAATGGCGATTGGATCTACCATGAGAATGGGAGCACAAGGAATCAAAGTTATGGTTTCTGGTAGATTAAATGGAGCTGAGATGGCACGTACGCAGCAATTTAAAGAAGGTAGAATACCTTTGCATACATTCAGAGCTGATATTGATTATGCATTATCTGAAGCACTTACCGTTTACGGTAAAATAGGTGTAAAGGTATGGATATTCAAGGAAGAGGTTTTTGGTAAGAGAGATCTATCCGTAAATATGGGAATGGGTGAGCCAAAGCAGCGAGATTCTAGAAGACCAGGTGGAAGAGATGATAGAAGACCAGGTGGAAGAGACGATAGAGGAAATAGAGGAAATAGAGACGGAAGAAGAACACCAAACAATAAATAAGAGTTATGTTATCTCCAAAGAGAATTAAATATAGAAAACGTCAGAAAGGCAGAGTAAAAGGCCTGGCGGGTAGAGGGCATCGTATTGAATTTGGTGATTTCGGATTGAAATCATTAGAACCATCTTGGATTACTTCTAGACAAATTGAAGCAGCAAGGATTGCACTTAACCGTTATATGAAAAGAGAAGGTAAAGTGTGGATACGTATCTTCCCAGATAAACCAATTACCAAGAAGCCTGCAGAGGTAAGGATGGGTAAAGGTAAAGGTTCACCAGAGTATTGGGTGGCATGTATCAAGCCAGGAACAATTATTTTTGAAGTAGACGGAGTAGGTGAAAATGTAGCTAAAGAGGCGATGAGACTTGCGGGTCAAAAGCTTCCTATAGTTACTAAGTTTGTAGTAAGACCAGATTATAGTGCTTAATTTTATGCAGTATCAAGATATAAAGAAAATGACTGAGAAAGAGCTTCACCTTAACCTAAAGGATGAAAGAGCTCAACTTCAAAAAATGAAGTTTAGTCACGCCGTTTCACCAATCGAAAACCCTCATAAGATTAGAGTAGTTAGAAAAACTATTGCAAAGTATCTTACAGAGATTAATAGTCGTAGACACGCAAATACATTAGCTTAAGAGATGGAAAGAAATAGCAGAAAAGAAATAATAGGTGTAGTGAAGAGCAGCAAGATGGAAAAAACCATCACAGTGGCTGTTGAAACTAAAATGAAGCACCCAAAGTATAAGAAGTTCGTAAAGTCAACTGCGAAGTTTAAGGCCCACGATGAGAAAAATGAATGTAATGAAAATGACGTTGTTAGAATCATGGAAACTAGACCTTTGAGCAAAGACAAACGTTGGAGATTGGTTGAAATTATAGAAAGAGCTAAATAAGATGATACAACAAGAGTCAAGATTAAGAGTAGCAGATAACAGCGGAGCTAAAGAAGTACTTTGTATTAGAGTACTGGGTGGTACCAAAAGAAGATACGCTTCTGTTGGAGATAAAATAGTGGTTACGGTGAAGTCCGCTATTCCTTCAGGTAATATGAAAAAAGGTACGGTATCTAAAGCTGTTGTAGTGAGAACTAGAAAAGAATTTAGACGTGCAGACGGTTCGTACATCAGGTTTGATGATAATTCATGTGTGCTTTTAAATGCCGCTGATGAGCCAAGAGCTACACGTATTTTTGGCCCGGTGGCTAGAGAGCTTCGTGATCGTAAGTTTATGAAAATAGTATCGTTAGCACCAGAAGTATTATAAGTTATGAAACGTAAATTTAACAAAATACCTAAATTACACGTTCGCAAGGGTGACACTGTTAAGGTTTTGTCAGGAGATGATAAGAACAAGACTGGTGAAATAAAAGTAATAAACCTTCAGGAGGGGACTGCTATTGTGGATGGTGTTAATATGGTAACCAAACACAGAAAGCCTGATGCGGAAAATCCAAATGGATCGATTGTAAAATTAGAAGCAGCTATCAGAGTAAGTAAGTTACAACTACTTGTAGGAGGGGAAACTACCCGTGTTGGTAAAAAAAGAAATGATGAAGGTAAACTTCAGCGATATTCAAAAAAGACAGGGGATTTTATAAAAAATTAGTATGAAACCAAGATTAAGAGAAAAGTTCGAAGGCGAATTAGTAGCAAAGCTTAAGGAAAAGCATGGTTACAAAAACGTAATGCAAATACCTAGACTTACCAAGATTTGTTTAAACCAAGGAATAGGTGCTGGTGTTGCGGATAAGAAATTGGTGGATAATGCTGTCGAGGAGATGTCGATTATAGCTGGTCAAAAGGCCGTACCAACGATGTCTAAAAAAGCGATCTCGAATTTCAAATTGAGAGAAGAAATGGCTATCGGATGCAGAGTGACGCTAAGAGGCGATCGTATGTACGAGTTTTTAGATAGATTTGTTTCTATATCATTACCTCGTGTAAGAGATTTTAGAGGAATTAGCGATAAAGGTTTTGATGGAAGAGGTAACTACTCTATGGGTGTTACTGAGCAAATAATTTTCCCAGAGATAGATATAGACAAAGTGTCAAAATTGAATGGTATGGATATTACTTTCGTTACAACAGCGAAAACTGATGTTGAGTGCCATAGTTTATTAACAGAATTAGGATTACCATTCACAAAGAATTAAGATAAGATGGCAAAAGAATCAATGAAAGCGAGACAGCGTAAACGTGAGCATGTGGTTGCAACCTATGCTGACAAAAGAGCTGCGCTTAAAGAAGCGGGAGACTACGAAGGGTTACAAAAGTTACCTAGAAATGCTTCTCCTACTAGATTGAGAAATAGATGTTCTGCTACTGGCAGACCAAGAGGTTACATGAGAGACTTCGGTATATCAAGAAACGTATTTAGAGAAATGGCTTCTAAGGGCCTTATCCCAGGAGTAACAAAAGCAAGTTGGTAATAAAAAGATGAGTAAAATTACAGATCCAATAGCAGATTATCTGACAAGATTAAGAAACGGTATAAAAGCTAATCATAGAATAGTTGACGTACCTGCTTCAAATCTTAAAAAAGCGATAACTGAAGTACTATTTGACAAAGGATATATCTTAAACTATAAGTTTGACGATGCAGCTGGTCCTCAAGGTACTATTAAAATAGCATTAAAGTATCACCCAACTACCAAGCTTTCTGCGATTAAAGAGATAAAGAGAGTAAGTAAGCCGGGCTTGAGACAGTATAGAAGTGCAGAAGAACTTCCAAGAGTATTAAATGGTCTTGGTATCGCAATTGTATCTACTTCAAACGGTGTCATGACAGACAAAGAAGCGAGAGTGCAAAACGTAGGGGGTGAAGTTTTATGCTTCGTATCCTAAAGTAAAGTAATAATAGAAAGAAGAAAGATGTCACGTATAGGAAAAAACCCAATAGCAATACCGGCCGGTGTCGAGATAACTATAGACAATGGTGTGGTTACTGCAAAAGGACCTAAAGGGGTGCTTACTCAAAATTTTGAGTTGGTTAATGTAGAGGTAGAGGAAGGAAATGTTGTTGTAAGCAGAAGCGGTGAGAGCAAAGATGAAAAATCTAAGCACGGGTTGTATCGTTCACTTATTAGCAACATCATAGAAGGCGTTAACAACGGCTTTAAAACTACACAAGAATTAGTAGGTGTAGGTTATAGAGCGACTGTTGAAGGTCAGTTATTGGAATTAAATTTGGGTTATTCGCATACTATTTTTATGCAAATACCAGATGAGGTTAGCGTAACTGCTGAAGCTGTAAAGGGTAAACCACCAGTGGTTATTTTCGAAAGTATGGACAAGCAACTTGTTGGACAAGTAGCAGCCAAATTAAGAAGCTTTAGACCTCCAGAGCCATATAAAGGTAAAGGAATCAAGTTTGCTGGTGAGGTTCTAAGAAGAAAAGCAGGTAAAACATCATCTAAATAGTAAAGGCAAGCATTATGATTAAGAATAAGGCGCTAAGAAGAGCGAAAATTAAAAGTAGAATTAGAAGTAAGGTGAAAGGTACAGCCGAATTACCAAGACTTTGTGTATTCAGAAGCAATAAAGCAATCTATGCTCAAATCATAGATGACACCAAAGGCGCAACCATATTAGCAAGCTCTTCACAAGGGTTAGATAAAGGTCCTAAAACAGAGATAGCGAAGTTAGTGGGTAAAGCGTTAGCTGAAAAGGCAGTAGCCAATGGAATAACGAGTGTGAAGTTTGACAGAAACGGGTACTTATATCACGGTAGAGTCAAAAATTTAGCAGAAGGAGCAAGAGAAGGCGGGTTAATTTTTTAAGAAATGGCAACACAAACATTAAAACAAGTAAAAACAACTGACTTAGAGCTTAAGGAAACAGTTGTTAAAATAAATCGAGTAGCCAAAGTTACTAAGGGTGGTAGAACATTTAGTTTCAATGCTATTGTAGTGGTTGGAGATGGTAATGGAATCGTTGGTCATGGACTTGGTAAAGCAGGGGAAGTAATTGATGCTATTCAAAAAGGAATAGAAGATGCGAAGAAGAACCTTATTAAGGTTCCTATAATTAACAGTTCTATACCGCATGAGCAGTACGGAAAGTATTCTGGAGGTTTTGTATTCATGAAACCAGCGGCTCATGGTACTGGCGTAATAGCTGGTGGTGCGATGCGTGCTGTTTTTGAAAGTGCAGGTGTACATGATGTGTTGGCAAAATCTAAAGGTTCGTCAAATCCGCACAACGTGGTTAAGGCGACAATTGATGCATTGTCAAAGTTGAGAGATGCTTATACCGTTGCAGAGCAAAGAGGAGTAAGCTTAAGTAAAGTATTTAACGGATAATATTGATATGGGAAAGGTAAAGATAACTCAAGTAAAAAGTGCCATACGAAGACCGGCGGATCAAAAAAGAACTCTGATTGCATTAGGCATTAAGAAGTTAAATAAAACGAGAGAAATGGAAGAGTCCCCATCTGTAATGGGTATGATTCGTAAAGTAGAGCATTTACTAAAAGTAGAAAAAGCGTAATTATGGATTTACATAGCTTGAAGCCGGCAGAAGGTTCGGTAAAAAACGGTAAAAGAATAGCAAGAGGTCAAGGATCTGGTAGAGGTGGTACTTCTACTAAAGGTCATAAAGGAGCTCAATCTAGAACAGGGTATAGCAGGTCTGCTGGTTTTGAGGGTGGACAAATGCCACTTCAAAGACGTGTACCTAAGTTTGGTTTTAAGAATCCTACGAGAGTTGAATACGTCGGTCTTAATCTAGATAGATTACAAGAATTTGTTGACAAAACAAAGGCTACAGAGGTTACGACTGCTGGTTTAATAGAAGCTAATTTTATTAAAAAGACAGAAATAGTTAAAATCTTAGGTAGAGGTGAATTGACTAGCAAAGTAGATGTTAAAGTAAACGCGTTTACTAAAACAGCAAAAGCAGCGATAGAAAAAGCTGGCGGTTCAGCGGAAACCATCTAATATTTTATGAAGAAATTAATAAGTACATTAAAGAATATTTACTCTATTGAGGATTTAAGGACAAGACTTCTTAATCTGTTATTACTACTCGTTGTATATAGAATAGGAACCTTTGTAGTAATCCCTGGTGTAGATCCGCTTATTTTAAGCGATCCTAATTTTTACGGAAATAATGAATCTGGAGGATTATTAGGACTTATTAATACATTCTCTGGTGGGGCTTTTGATAGAGTTTCGGTATTTGCCTTAGGTATAATGCCTTACATATCCGCTTCAATAGTAATTCAATTATTGACCATCGCAGTTCCTTCTTTTCAGAAAATGCAAAAGGAAGGTGAAGATGGTAGAAGAAAGATTAATGCTATTACACGATACTTGACCATAGCAATTACTACGGTGCAAGGTTTAGCTTATTTGATAAACTTAAAGTCACCAAGTGGTAAGCCGTTAGCTTTAATGTCTGAAACTACTGGAGCTTTGGGATGGACAACATTTTTAATTGTGGGTACAATGATTCTAATAGCCGGTACAATGTTTACTATGTGGCTAGGAGAGCGTATCACTGATAGAGGTGTAGGAAATGGAATTTCTATAATCATTATGGTTGGAATTATTGCAAGACTTCCGGCTTCTTTATTAGCAGAAGTGGTTGACCGTTTTCAAGGAAGTCAGCTTATGCTATTAATTGTTGAAATAGTTATTTGGGTTCTTGTAATATTAGCGGTAATAGCTCTAGTTCAAGCAACCAGAAGGATACCAGTGCAATATGCAAAACGTATTGTCGGTAATCGTCAAATGGGAGGCGTGAGACAGTATCTGCCTCTCAAGGTTAACGCAGCGGGTGTAATGCCTATCATCTTTGCTCAGGCATTGATGTTTTTACCAGCTACGGCTACTCAAGTATCTTGGTTTCAGGATTCAGGTTTTTTAAATGGATTGTCAAACCCTTACGGGTGGGGTTATAATACCTTATTTTTTACATTGATAGTGTTATTTACCTATTTCTACACAGCTATAACCATAAATCCGAACCAAATTGCAGAGGACTTAAAGAGAAACGGAGGATTTATTCCAGGTGTGAAACCAGGAAAGAAGACGGCTAATTTTATAGGAGCGGTTATGTCTCGTATTACGTTGCCAGGTTCTATATTTTTAGGATTTGTGGCAATATTTCCAGTATTCGCAATTATGATCGGAGTGAACGATCAGTTTGCACAGTTTTATGGAGGTACGTCATTGCTCATAATGGTAGGTGTAGTTTTAGATACTTTACAACAAGTTGAACAATATTTAATCATGAGACATTATGATGGTCTTATGAAAACGGGTAAAATTAAAGGTAGGTCATCTGTAGGAGGAGCTATCACAGGATAATTTTGCGTAAGAAGAGAAAAACATTAATTTTGCAGCCCTTTTAAAAATGGCAAAACAGCAAGCAATAAAACAAGATGGTATCATCACTGAAGCGTTATCAAACGCAATGTTTCGTGTGAAGTTGCAAAACGGACACGAGATAGTGGCAACCATTAGTGGTAAAATGAGGATGTATTATATCCGAATTCTTCCAGGTGATAAAGTGCAAGTTGAAATGTCGCCATATGACTTGACCAGAGGCAGAATTAGTTATAGATATAAATAACAGAATGAAAGTTAGAACATCAGTTAAAAAAAGATCTAGCGATTGCAAGATCGTAAGACGCAAGGGACGTATCTACGTCATCAATAAGAAAAATCCAAGATTTAAGCAAAGACAAGGATAATAATGGCACGTATAGCAGGTATAGATTTACCAAAAGGTAAAAGAGGTGTAATAGGTTTGACCTACATACACGGTATAGGGGGCAGTAGAGCTTCATATATACTTAAATCAGCGAATGTAAGCGAGGATAAAAAAGTTCAGGATTGGTCAGATTCTGATATCGCAGGTATTCGTGAGTTAATAGGAAAAGAGTTCAAAGTAGAAGGTGAGCTTAGATCTGAAGTACAGACTAATATAAAGCGACTTATGGATATAGGTTGCTATAGAGGGCTTAGACATCGTAAAGGCTTGCCTTTAAGAGGTCAGAGAACTAAAAATAATGCTCGTACACGAAAGGGTAAGAAGAAAACAATGGCTAACAAGAAAAAAGCTCCTAAATAATTAGAACATGGCAGGAAGTAAAAAAGCAGTTAAAAAGAGAAAGGTTGTTATTGATGCAAATGGTTTTGCGTTTATAAAATCTACGTTTAACAATGTTATTATCTCAATAACTAACAGTCAGGGTCAAGTTATATCTTGGAGTAGTGCTGGTAAAATGGGCTTTAGAGGGTCTAAAAAGAATACTCCTTATGCTGCGCAAGTTGCAGCACAAGATTGCGCTAAGGTAGCGGTTGATTTAGGTCTTAAGAAAGTTGAAGTAATGGTTAAAGGTCCTGGAGCTGGAAGAGAATCAGCTATTAGAACATTAAATCAAGCGGGATTAGAGGTGTCTGCGATAAAAGATATAACTCCACTTCCACATAATGGATGTAGACCGCCTAAAAGAAGAAGAGTTTAATAATATTCATAAGGATTAAGAAGAATAATAATGGCAAGATATAGAGGACCCAAAGCGAAAATTGCTCGTAGATTTAAAGAACCAATATTTGGACCATCTAAGGCTCTAGAGAAGAAAAACTATGGACCTGGACAGCACGGTAATAGCAGAAGAAGAGGTAAACAATCGGAATACGCTATACAGTTGGCTGAGAAGCAAAAAGCTAAATACACTTATGGTGTATTAGAAAAACAGTTTGCGCTTACTTTTGACAAGGCAGCTCGTAAGAAAGGAATAACGGGAGAAAATCTTCTAAAATTTCTAGAGGCGAGGTTAGATAATACAGTTTTCAGATTAGGGATCGCACCCACTCGTAGAAGTGCGCGTCAACTAGTGGGTCATAGACACATTCGTGTAAACGGTATAGTGACTAACGTTGCATCTTTTCAAATGAAACCAGGAGATGTAATAGAAGTAAGAGAAAAGTCCAAGAGTCTTGAGCTTATTACAGATTCATTGGCTGGGAAAAAATCTTTTACCTGGTTAGATTGGAACGCAGCGGAGTATAAAGGAACTTTCCTTAATTACCCTGAAAGATCGGACATACCGGAGAATATAAAAGAGCAATTAATAGTAGAACTTTATTCTAAATAATAAAATGGCGATATTAGACTTTCAACAACCTGATAAGGTTATAATGCACAAAGAAACAGCCAATTACGGGTTGTTTGAGTTTAGCCCTTTGGAAAGAGGATATGGTGTAACTGTAGGTAATGCCATGAGAAGAATTTTACTTTCTTCTCTTGAAGGTTGGGCGATAACATCTGTTAGGATAATTGGTGTTGATCACGAATTTTCTACCATTAAAGGTGTTTTAGAAGATGTTACTGAAATAATACTTAACCTGAAGCAAGTAAGATTCAAGAAATTAATTGATTCGAACGAAAGCGAGAAAATATTTGTGTCTCTTAAAGGAAAAGATGTTTTCAAAGCAGGTGAAGTATCACGTTATACAAATGCTTTCGAAATTTTAAATCCAGATTTTGTTATTTGTAGCATGGAGCCTTATGTGAATCTTGAAGTTGAACTTACAGTGGAAAAAGGTAGAGGTTATGTTCCTGCTGATGAAAATATTCAGGAAAATGCACCTATTGGCGAAATTGCAATCGATTCTATTTTTACTCCTATCAAGAATGTGAAGTATCACGTTGAGGATTTTAGAGTTGAACAAAGAACTGATTACGAGAAGCTTGTTTTTGAAGTGAAAACGGACGGGTCTATACATCCGGAGGAAGCTTTGAAAGAGGCTTCTAAAATAATGATTAGACACTTGGTTTTATTCTCGGATGAAAGTATTTTAGAGGATACACAAGTACAGTCTCAAAAAAGTGAAGTGGATGAAAATATGCTTCATATGAGAAAAATACTAAAGACTTCATTGTCTGACTTAGATCTTTCTGTTAGAGCGTACAACTGTCTAAAAGCTGCTGAGATCAGAACATTAGGTGAGTTAGTAAGTTTTCACATTGAAGATTTATTAAAATTTAGAAATTTTGGTAAGAAATCACTTACTGAATTAGAGGATTTTGTAAAAGAAAAAGGGCTTAACTTTGGTATGGACGTAGCAAAGTACAATCTAGAAGACGAATAATATTATAGTACAATGAGGCACGGGAAAAAATTTAACCACTTAGGTAGAAAAAAAGCACATAGAGAAGCTATGCTTAGTAACATGGCAAGCTCGTTACTAACGCATAAACGTATATTTACTACTACTGCAAAGGCGAAAGCTTTACGGGTTTATGTAGAACCACTTATAACTAAATCAAAAGACAATACAACTCATTCTAGAAGAGTAGTATTTAGTTACTTACAGAGTAAAGATGCAGTTAATGAATTGTTTACCACAATTGCTCCTAAAGTAGCAGAAAGACCTGGAGGATACACTAGAATTCTAAAAACAGGAAACAGATTAGGGGATAATGCTGATATGTGTATGATGGAGTTAGTAGACTTTAATGAATCAATGCTTGAAGCAAAATCAGCTAGCGCAAAAGCTAAGGCAGGTAGTAAGCGTACACGTAGAGGAGTTAAGCCAGTAGCGAAAGCTGCAGATACTACTGTTCAGGATGCTGAGGAAGCTGTAGAAACTACTCCAGAAGTAGCTGAAGAAAATCAGGAAACAGAAACTAGTGAAGGGGAATAATTCTTCAACAGTTACTTAAATAACTAAAAGGCTAGCAATTAATTGCTAGCCTTTTTTTTTGTACGGCGTAAGGTGTTACTCTATATTCGTAAGATGAGATTGTTAGCATTACTTCTTGTTTTGAGTCCTTTTGTTATTTTAATGGCACAGGATCATTCTGACTGCGACGGCAAAAGATATAGAAGCGTAATTTATGAGGATGTAGATATATACAAAGACATCAAGTTTAGTGAAGGTAAAACAATTACAGGTAAACAAGTAGAATTATTTTTGGATGTATATACTCCTAAAGGAGATAACAGTGTCAATAGACCGGTAATAGTTTTAGGTTTTGGGGGAAGTTTTATAAATGGTAAACGAACGGATATTGCTTGGTTATGTGAGGAGTATGCGAAAAGGGGCTTTGTAGCTGTTTCAATGGATTATCGATTGTATGATTTGCCTTTGATACCATTCCCTTCAGCTGATGATATGCAAACGGTTGTGGTTAAAAGTGTAGTAGATATGAATAGAGCTCTACAGTTTTTAATAGATGACGCGTCTTCATCAAATACATATGGCATTGATACAAGTGCTTTGTTTGTCGGAGGTGTTTCGTCTGGTAGTATTATGGCATGCCATACGGCGATGTTGGATGAGGACGATAATTTGCCAAGTTATATAATAAATAAACTTCGTTCAGAAGGTTTAACTATGGATTCCACAACATTGTTAGGAAGTAAAGATATCAAAGGTGTAATCAACTTCTCTGGAGCGCTGCATATTGGCGATTGGTATGAGTCTTCTGATCCACCACTATTTAGTTGTCATGATGATTTCGACGCTATAGTTCCTTACAAGAGTGGTTATGGGCAGGTGTTTGGACAAAATATTGTAGAACTAGAAGGTAGTTTTATATTGGATAGTGTCGCGAATGCTAGAGGTATGAATTCTGAGCTAATTACCATTCCGAATAGCGCAGGCCATGTTAGTTATTTTACAAATGATGCACAGAGAAATGAAATAATTCAAAAAAGTGCTGTATTTATGTATGAGCTATTGTGCAGCGATAGGACAGATGTTACCAATATTAGAGAAAAGTTTAATGTAAGTATCACTCCAAACCCATTTACCATTGACCTTCGAGTGGATTTAAGTGAGACGGATTGGATTCAAGTTGAATTGCTAGATTTAGCAGGTAAAGTGATAATGACAGATAACTTGTTTTCAGACGGGATATGCTTTAAGACGGATTCCTTGAGTAAAGGTGTTTATATTGTAAGAATATCGTTTGAGAATAAGGTTATTGTAAAAAAAGTAATCAAGGAATGATCTCGTTGGTTACAATTAGGAGTCTTCGTACTCTATAAATCCTTGGTTAACCCTTGTACTACTTTGTAGCCATTAAAAAACTCTTTTGCAACTATTCTGATAAATGAATAAGCGGGTACTGCCACTATCATCCCCATTAGCCCGGCTAGAGATCCTGCAGTAAGAATAACAATAAATATTTCCAATGGGTGTGCTTTTACACTTTTTGAAAATATAAGAGGTTGTAATATAAAATTATCTAAGAATTGAGCAACGGAAAAAGGTATTAGAGCCTTCAGTACAAAAGGAGTTAGCGCTAAGTCTGGATGTGCTTCTAACTGTCCAGTGGCGGCTAGACTGATGCCAATAAGTCCTCCGAGTATAGGTCCAACGTAGGGTACAATGTTGAATATTCCTGCTATGAAACCAATGAGTAAGGCATTTTTAACTCCCAGTGTCATTAGACCCACGGTTATGATAACCATGATAATGCTATTTTGGATGACTACTCCTAAGAAGTATCGAGTGAGCAGATCTTTAGTCTCATTTAATATCGTTTTTATCTTTTCTAAGTACTTGTCAGGAGTAATACTTTCTACAACATTATCTACAATATTGCCATCTTTGATTAAGAAAAAGCTTATAAAAAGTATGGAGAAGGCCGCAATAAGCGATTCTGAAATCCCATTTAGGATGCTTTTAACGTAGTTCCCTATATCTCCCATACTAAAAATCTTGTTTACCTCTTTGTTGAGGATATTTTGCAACTCTGACTCATCAATGTTGGCTTTTTTCATCCATTCGGATGCCGATTCTATTGTAGGTTGTATCCTGCTTACTACGGTATTGGCGTCTATCTCTGAAATGATATGCGCTTGCTCAATAACGGTGGGAACTATCAGCTTAAATAGCCCAATTATTATAAACACGAAGGTTATAAGTACCGTTGCAGATTTTAACCAATTGGGCATCTCCCATTCTTTGAGTTTGACTTTGCCGAGTAATCGCATCAAAGGTCTAGCAATGAAAGCGATTATTGCAGCTGCGAAAAAATAATATATGATAAAGCGGACATTCCAAAGTAGATAGCCTAAGATAAAGGTCCCAAAGATCCCAAGCGCAAGGCGTATATTCTTATTTTGCAGCATTTTTATCTGAGCAAATCTCGGTTAAAACTCTGTTAGTTGATTTTGGGTGTAAAAAAGCAATTATTTTATGGTCGGCCCCATCTTTACCTTCTTGATGAATCGCTTCAAAACCTTCTGATTTTAATCGAGTAAGTTCTGACTGCACATTTTCTACCGCAAAAGCAATATGATGAACACCTTCACCTTTGTTCTCTATAAATTTATGAATTGCACTGCTTTCACAGGTAGCTTGTAATAATTCTATTTTCACTTCGCCTACCTGAAAAAAAGAGGTTATTACACCTTCGCTAGGAACGGCTTCAATCTTGTAGTGCTCGGTGTTTAGCAATTTGGCAAAAAGTTTATTGCTTTCTTCAATATCTTTTACTGCTATTCCGATGTGCTCGATTTTTTGCATTGGTACAAGTTTAGGTAATAGTTCTAATTTTTATTCAAAATTATAACGATTACGTTAATCTATAAGGACCATTCTAACTAAAGTGAGTAAAATGATCTCTGATAATATTAAATAGATTTGTGATGCTGGCTAAATTATTCCTACCTCTTTCATACATTCGGTCATGGTCATCAGGGTGCGCTCAATATCGGCATCTAGGCCAATTGAGAAGCGTATTAATCCATCGCTTAAGCCCATTTCTTTTTGCTCGTTTTCGGGAATTTCTGATGATGTAGAACTGCCCGGAGCGCTAAATAATGTTTTATAAAACCCTAAACTAACTGCTAAATATCCAAGATTTCGATGTTGCATCAATTCCATTAATTCATTTGCTTTTTCAAGACTTCCGGCGTCGAGGGTAAGCATTCCTCCATATCCATATTCTGCATTCATCATATCTTTAAAAATGTCGTGTGACGGGTGCGATGGCAATCCAGGGTATACTGTTTTTAGTCTCATTAATTCGAAACGTTCGGCTAAGAATAGTGCATTTTTACTATGTTGCTGCACCCGGATATGCAGTGTTCTTAGGTTTTTTAGAATAGAAGCAGATCTAAAACTATCCATTGTAGAGCCCAGAAGCATGCAAGCACCACTGTTAACGTCACGAAGTTGATTAATAAACTCTTGCGTACCACAAACTACGCCCCCAACGGTATCACTTGAGCCATTAATAAATTTAGTAAGACTGTGTATAATTACATCAGCGCCTAATTTATAAGGAGAAATAGAAAGTGGAGAGAAGGTGTTGTCTACTACTAATTTAAGATTGTATTTTTTAGCAATTATCGATAAAGCTTTTATATCCGCTACTTCAAGCAATGGATTACTGACACTTTCACAATAAATGATTTTAGTGTTTGGCGTTATTGCTGCTTCTACCGCTGCAAGATTTATAATATCAACGAAAGAAGATTTAATTCCGAAACTGGGGGTAAAATTTTTAAGAAACGCATAAGTTCCACCATATATGGTTCTGCTACAAACGACGTGATCATTCGCTTTGCATAATTCAAGTATTACAGCGGTTATTGCGCCCATACCAGATGCCGTTACATTAGCAGTTTCTGTTCCTTCCATGGCGGCAAGCGCTTGTCCTAAGTACAGATTTGAAGGAGATGAGTGTCTTGAATAGAGATAACAACCATCTGCGTTTCCTTCAAACGTATCAAACATCGTTTTAGCGGATAAAAAAGTGTATGTAGACGAGTCGGATATAGAAGGATTTACTCCTCCAAATTCTCCGAAATATTGTAAATCTTGTATGTGATTAGCTGGTTTAAATTCCATCCTACAAGTTTAAGCAATTGTTTACTCCTAGCGAATTGTAAAGACTTAGTGTGATAATTAAGAACCTTTCTAATAAGTTTAAATAAGATTATTTTATAAATCACCAAGTCGCTATACGTTTGTAAACGGTACCATACCTTGTTTTAATATGTAAATATAAAATTTGATTCACATTGTCGGTTAATTCTAAGCTTACCTCCTTCATCGGTTGTTCTGAGTGCTCGAGTAGCAGTTTGCCTGACGCGTCGAAAACACATATAGATAATATAAGATCTTCTGCTGAGCGAATGGTAAGCTTACCGTTGATAGGATTGGGGTAAATTGTTAGGTTTTGACTTTCTGCCTCTCTAAGCGCATTGGTACACGGTGAACACATAGTGCCTCCGCAATCTATGCCTTCTTCATCTCCGTTTTTTATTAAATCTCTGCAACTCCATGAAGTCTGTACGGTATTGGCTTCTTGAGCTAAATTTGCTATTACAGCCTGTTGCTGAGCTGTTACACTGCCCATATCTATTGGGTTATACTCAAACGAGTCTGTGAGTAAGTCGTAAAATTCCTGTGATCCATTGGCCAGCTGTATCAGCTTATACTGATTATCACGTACAGCCCAGCTGTAGCCCGTTCCGTCTTTGAATTCCGTATAATTATATGGCCTACTATCTCCCGGTTGGCCAGTGAGTATATGCTTAAAACTTAGGCTATTATACAATCCGCCATCCAGGTTTACGCCGGCTATTTCAAGTACAGTAGCATATATATCGAGTACTTGTATCAATGCTTTTTCTCGTTCACCTTGTCTGCTTACACCACTGCCTGCCACTATCATAGGTACTCTAACACCACCTTCGTAAACGGTGCTTTTGCCATGCATTGGCGGATAATCGCGTAATACGGAACCGGAAGTGCCATTGTCACCTATAAAGATAACGAGGGTATTTTCTCTTTCAGTCACTGACATAGAAGCAAACAATCTATTGATATCGTAATCTATTGATTCTATCATAGCGATAAACTGGCGGGTGTTATTCCCTGTATTTATGATGCTATACATTTGACTTGGGGGCACGTGAAAGGGGGTGTGCGGAGCCGCATGTGCTAGCCAAAGAAACCAAGGTTTTGTTTGTTTTTGGGTCCAAGAAATAGCCGAGTCTGTAAATACGGAAGTAACATAGTCTGTATTAGTTATCGTAACTCCATTGGTAGTTTGTTGCCATGAGGAGTAATCGGCGGGGAAACCGTCCATAAAGCCAGTATAGAAATCGGCTCCGTGCATACTAGGATGATTGGGGTTGGTAGGCATAGAAATGTGCCATTTGCCTACTACGGCTTTGGTGTAAGCATCGTTGGTTTCCGATGCCAACATACGCAAAACAGAAATATGTGAAGTGTCTAAATTGCCAGGCACCCCAAAAACACCAGTCTTAGAACCGTGTTTGCCGCTCATAATACTGGCTCTGGTAGATGAGCATACTGGAGTAGCCCATACGTTGCTAAACGAAATGCCCATAGCTCGCAAACTATCGAGAGTAGGCGTGATAGGTTTTAGCGTTTGATTGGTAAATCCGTTTAGGGCATCTGTACCTAAATCGTCGGCTATTATGAGCAATATGTTAGGTTTTTGGGCTTGGAGCTTGGTGGGCAATACAAAAAGAATTATGATGGTAGCAATTACTGCAATTTTGTAATATCTTATTTTTAGCATAAGGGTTTATTCAGTTAACGAATTATGGGTTCGTGAGTTCGACGTTATTTTTGGTTTTTACCTTTACCCTCACGAATATCTTTTAAAAACAGGTCGAGTCGCGTTTTTACTCGTTTACTGCTTTATAAATTTAGTGAGGTACGTTTTGCCGCTATTCTCAAACATTCGTACCCAATAAATACCCGCTTCTAAGCTTTCTAAATTAATTTTTACTACTGCAGAACTTATGGCAATATCCATAACTTCTTGACCTAATTGATTGTAAATATTAAGGTTAGAGTTGTTGTAATTTAGCTCTGACAGATCAATAAATAAACTGCTGTTGGCCGGATTAGGGAAAATTCCTATGGGTGATACGAGAGAAATATCCTTTGTTGTTGCGGGAGTCTCACAAATTCCTAACATGTTGTTATCCATCCATGTTAATCGTGTGCTTAACCAGTTTTTTAAAAATACAACTTCTTCTTGATAGCTATTGCCAACATAGTCATTTGGCCATACGTATTGACCAAGGATATCCCATTTTTCAAAGTTTCTCGCTGGAGCATCTCCCATTTCAGCTATTCTGTTATCTATAAATTGTATTAGGCTATCGGTATGTAACGGTCCGTTTCTAAGTTGTTGCCACCGACAGTTGATTAAATTGGAAACTTCTGTAAGGTCTGTCATCTTCTTTACCCAAAAAGGGTGTGAGTTGTCGCAAGTCCCTTGAAATTGGTAGGTCCAGCCCGTAGGGTCAGGTGAGCATGCATAATCAAAATTACCAAAAGCTAGGTTGAAATCCCATAATGGACCGAAATGCAATTTGCCCCCATTTGAGTTTTTCACTTTATGCATATAGAAGCTCAACTTGTAAGCGTCAATGTGCTTGCCTATTTCCGTTACCAAAAAATAATCTACCCAAGAGGATACGTCTACAAAGTTTTTAAATTTCCAATAATATTCTGCGTCAGACATGGCACTCTCAAAACTCGTGATATAGCTTTTTATATATTCTCGCTGCACATCTTCCAATTCTTCTGCTTTTGGATCGTGATAGGAATAAAATTTCGTAGGTGATGTATTGTTATACCAGCCGTCTATGTTAGAGCTTAAATCATCTCTATCTATTTGTACTATATAGCCACCTGTTAACTCATCTCCTGAGATATCTTCTGGTTTTAAATTAGCAATATCGACTCTATTTTTATCTCTTTTTATACGTTCAGTCATAATATAAACGCCCTTGTAATCAGTGTTTATGTATACTTCACAGAGTTGGGTTCTAGGAGTATATCTTCCTGTACTTATACCCATGTGGTAGGCCAATGCGTTGCGCAATAAAGATTTATCAGAGTATGGGCCGTGCAATACCCAATCATTTTCGGCCGGCATACCTAATACGCTTACATTGTTATTGCTCCCGTCGGGAAGTTGTGTTTCAAAACCATAGTTTTTCTTTGGAAAACTTTGTGATGAGGCACCACGTATCTCGATTGCGATAGCTCCATCATAACCATTATAGGTGTCTGTAAGTAAATTCATTCCACGGTCTATAATTCCCATATGCGCAGCAATCTTAGGTTCGTTTTTTATTTCTGCATTGTTTGAAGTGGTAATAACCACAATGGGCAAAGTACTCCCTAAATTAGGAGCAGTAAACCAATTAAGGGTTGGCTGGTAATTCTTACTTTGGTCGGTTATTCCCAGACTTAAGAAAAAATTACTACTCAAATCAGATGAACTCGCAGACTGATTGTGTATTTGAATAGCTAGTGTATTCGTCCCTTCCTTAATAATTTCCCGCAAGGTAGATTGATCTAATTGGTAATCTTCGGGTTTGCCGCCGCTGTATAGTGTTGCTTCTTTGTAGGTATTAGCGAGTGAATTGTATGCTGGCGGTATACCAGGAGTTCCAATATTATTCCGGGCTATTTCTACCCCATTGAGATAAGCAACAAAACCATCATCATAATCAGCATGAAGGATAGCGTGACGTATTACAGTAGTGTCAACAAGATAAAATACTTTTCTAATAAAAACAGCAGTTGTTGCGTCTATAATGGTATTGTCGTCATTGTCTCCATAACCAAAACCTCCTTGTCCTTCCGCCCAGTTTGTCGCATTAAAACCAGGTTGCATCCAATTGCTAGCTGGCTCACTCCCTGTATGATAAAGCCATGTGTCTGTATTTTTTACTACAGTTTCCCAATGATTAATAGACTGGCCATAAAGTTTAGGTAAAATGTGTAACAGTAAAAAAACAGTTAAGATCTTTGGTAGAAATGTCATTAGAAAAACAGATGCGTAAAAGTAAACATTTGGTATGAGATACGATAATTATCTGCGGTTTAGCACAAAAGTTTTGTTACTTTTAATGCAAAGCAATTAAGGTGTTAGTTTTAAGGCTGTTAGTTTTTTGTAGTTAGAATTATTGCTAGTTATTGATAAATTAAGGTGGGAGGTAGCATAAAATATTTTTACTGCTATGGTGCGGAAACGGTAAATCCTTCCAAGTTGCCATGTAATAAAGAAGTAATGATATCCCTTTTGATTTCTAAAAATAATAGAGTTTTGTGTGTAAGCAGGTAATGACGAAAGAATGGCATCTGGTGGAGGAGATATCCAAACGATATTTCTATGTGGTTGACACCATGATGTGTCCGTCTTCTCCTTCTTATATTTACTTGTGTGGTCTGTTTGCTTTGAAATTATCTTTTTTACCTTGGACCAATGAGAGTTATCTGAAGCCTTGCATAATTTGCAATTTTTAGGACAATGCGATGTCGATATCCATTTTGGGATTTTAGGGTTATCTGTCAGAATTAATTCGAAGTAATTGCTTGCTGTCTGCTCTTCTAGGTATATTTTATGCGTGCTGAAATCATCATCAGAATCTCTAAATGGATTAATCTTGCCAAAAATGTAATCTACATAAGGTTCATCAAAAGGGGCATACCATACTACTACTTTATAGGTGCCGTTTGGTAAGTTCGGCAAGGCATGGTGGGCAGCATTTTTAGTTCGAAAATTATTCGTGTCATTAAGGAATAGTGGTATGGAGACAGATTTATGTGCGTCTAAATTTTTCCAATAAACCTGCCCAAGTATTGAGGTGTCCATATTCATCTCTCTACTCTCGGTATGTATGTTGGTGTAAAAGTCGTTGCTGTCAGCCACATAGTAAGCCAAGTATAACATTCGTTTCCCGGCGTTCTTGGTGCCAGGAAGCGTAATGCTGCTGGTGTGCTCTGTAAGATTAGTAAAAGTGACATTTAACTGTATCACTTCAGTGCGACTATAAGTGTTTCTTTCGCTGCCTAATTTAATAGAAAGATCAGGCACTCTTAGGTCTCCTAATGCATTAATAGTGAGAATATTTAATAAGAAAAAGTAGAAATATTTCAATATAGTATGATTTGAATTAGGTCAAATATAATTTTGTTTATTTAGACATCGAAAAAACCAATCGTTGACACAAACCATATTCCATTTAAGACGTTATATTTGCACATAGATTTAATCTAAATAAAGATAAGAGCAACGAATGAATTTCCCAATATACTTAGATAATAACTCAACAACTCCCATGGATCCAAGAGTCTTGGATGCTATGCTTCCCTATTTTAACGAAAAATTTGGTAATGCGGCAAGCAGAAATCATAGTTTTGGATGGAATGCAGAAGAAGCGGTAGATTATGCTCGTGAGCAAGTAGGCCGCTTGATAGGTTGTACGAGCAAAGAAATAATTTTTACTTCAGGTGCCACAGAGGCTAATAACTTAGCGATCAAAGGGGTTTTTGAAATGTATGGCTCTCAAGGTAATCACATGATTACAGTGTCTACTGAGCACAAAGCAACTTTAGATGCATGCAAGAAAGTAGAGAAAATGGGTGGAGAGGTAACCTATCTCTCGCCAAATGAGGATGGCTTGATAAACTTGTCTGATTTGGAGTCTGCGATTACAGATAAAACAATACTCATAACCATAATGTATGGTAATAATGAAATTGGCGTGATTCAAGATATCAAGGCAATTTCAGCTATCGCGAAGAAAAATGGAATCTTATTTCACACAGATGCTACGCAAACGGTAGGTAAAATACCTGTAGATGTAATAGCAGACGGAATAGACTTAATGAGTTTTACCGCACATAAAATGTATGGACCAAAAGGGGTAGGTGCTTTATATGTAAGACGTAAAAATCCGCGTGTAAAAGTAACTAGTCAAATGGATGGCGGAGGTCATGAAAGAGGGATGCGGAGTGGAACCTTAAATGTTCCAGGTATAGTTGGATTTGGTAAAGCTTGCGAAATAGCACAAAACGAAATGGATGGAGAGGCAGTACGTCTAAGTGCAATGCGTGATAGACTAGAAAAAGAACTACTTACCATAGAAGAAGCTTATGTAAACGGGAATGTACAGCATAGACTACCACACGTAGCCAATATTTCATTTAAGTTTGTAGAAGGAGAAGGACTAATGATGGGAACAAAAGATATTGCCGTGAGTAGCGGTAGTGCATGTACAAGTGCGTCTTTAGAGCCTAGTTATGTGCTTAAAAGCTTGGGTTTGGACGATGAGTTAGCACATTCATCGCTTCGTTTTGGATTAGGTAGATTTACGACAGATGAAGAGATAGATTTTGCTATTGATCACGTAAAAACAGCGGTAAATAAATTAAGAGACATGAGTCCACTTTGGGAAATGTTTAAAGATGGCATTGACCTAAAGACAATCGAATGGGCAGAACACTAGTTTGATTTAATAAGGACCGGAAGAAAAAAAATATATAACAAATAAAACAGTAGTTGAATTTAGACGTAACGTAAAAAGCGATACGTGTTGAGTTTAAAATCATAAATAATAAAAATATGGCATATTCAGAAAAAGTAATCGATCACTACCAAAATCCAAGAAACATTGGCACACTTAATAAGGAAAGTAAGATGGTAGGAACTGGCTTGGTGGGAGCACCAGAGTGTGGTGATGTAATGCGTTTACAAATAGAAGTAGATGACGCAACAGGGATAATTAAAGATGCAAAGTTTAAAACCTTTGGCTGTGGATCTGCTATCGCATCTTCATCTCTTGCTACAGAATGGCTTAAAGGAAAAACAATTGAAGCTGCAATGGAAATTGATAACATGGATATCGTAGAGGAATTAGCTTTGCCCCCTGTTAAAATTCATTGCTCGGTATTGGCTGAAGATGCTATTAAAATGGCAATAAATGATTACCGTGTAAAACAAGGTCTGGCACCAATAGAGGATAATAAAAAGCACTATTAGTTAAAAAGTGAGAAGCCGATGGGGTAAAACCATTAGCAAATAAACCATAATAAGTAACCCAAAAAGATGATAACAGTATCAGAAAGAGCAGCAAATCAAGTAAATGTACTAATGCAGACTGAAGGTTTGAATGAAGGATATTTTATTCGTGTCTCTGTAGTAGGTGGTGGTTGTTCTGGTCTAAGTTATAAAATGGACTTTGACAATGAACCACAGGAGAATGATCAGATTTTCGAGAGCAATGGATACAAAGTGGTTTGTGATATGAAAAGCTTTCTATACCTATGTGGAACAGAGCTTGATTTTACAGATGGATTAAATGGGAAAGGATTCCAGTTTAATAATCCCAATGCAAATAGAACCTGCGGTTGTGGCGAGAGTTTTTCCGTATAAAAGGATTAGATAGTCTGATAGTAATGCCAAGATTTAGTTCACTAAATCTTGGCATTTTTTTGGGATATATTCACATCTTTTTCATATAAATAATAAATAGATTATACAATAAACTACATTTGACAAAGTGCAACGTAATGCTAAAATAATAACACGATTGACTGCTCTTTGGGCTTTGTCCGAAGCTGGATTAGGAGGAGTTCTGCATGCAATTCAATTCCCGTTTACCGGACTTTTGGTTGGCGGATTTGCTATTGTGCTTATTAGTCTCATTGCTTATTTTTCTGATCATAAATGGGACACAATTTTCAGATCACTTCTGGTGGTTTTAATTATAAAACTAGCAGTGAGTCCTCATTCTCCACCAACAAGTTACTTAGCTGTTTCGTTTCAGGCATTTATGGCAGCATTAATTTTTAACAAACTGCGCATCAACATGTGGAGTACAATGCTACTGGGTGTTACAACGCTCATTGAATCCGCTATTCAAAAAATATTAGTGGTTTGGATTGTATATGGAAGTTCTTTATGGACGGCAATTGATGGATTCAGCGAATATGTTATTCAGAAAATGGGCATGTTTGGTGAGTTGTTTTCATCTCATGTATTGATATCTGTTTATCTCTGGTTGTATGCCTTATTAGGCTTAGTGATTGGCTATATGATTTATGATATAATCCAATATATGGATTATAATCAAGGTAATGTCAAGTATCAAATTCAAGCAATTGAGTTCGAAGATAATCTGGGAGAATTAAGAAAACGAAGAGGTCTATGGAAGCAATGGATACTGTTTGGGACCTTCTTTGCACT
>OCVQ010000108.1_pt1 | contig 72657 bp, 71 predicted proteins | sample 1539061 | NCBI WGS metagenome assembly OCVQ01 (sample SAMEA3355526, study PRJEB22509) | marine metagenome | biome: marine; feature: river plume; material: water | place: USA | collected 2010-08-08 | depth 0.5 m | reverse complement strand
CTTTAGTGAAAGCTTGACAACCGGAAGAGTCCTGCGCTTGACAAACGGTGGCGGCGATGAGTAAGGCTCCTGCTGCATAAAATTTTTTCATTGAGTCTTTCCGATCAAAACCATGGCAACAGTCTCAAAATTGAGAACACTCCGCTCCCGCAACTGAGTAGATACGTTACGACAGGAGGTGTCAAACGAATTTTTAGATTACAAGTTGCATTGCGTGATCCGCCCAAGCTGCCTAAAGCCCAAAGCCTTTCAGCCACTGCAACCCCTAATCGCCACCCACAAAGACAAGAGCCCCCAGCTTTAACACTGGAGGCTCGTAAGTCATTGAATTAAATGGTGGGACGTCACGGACTTGAACCGTGGACCAAAGGATTATGAGTCCTCTGCTCTAACCAACTGAGCTAACGTCCCAAACCAGCGACAGATTGTAGCGCGGCAGGGGCGTATGATCGCGCGCATGAATCTCACACCCAAGACCGTCGGCTGGCTCGCGGCGGCGGTCACTGTCACGATCTGGACGTCCTTTATCGTGATTGCCCGCGCCTCGGCCGCACACAACTTAACGCCGCTTGATATCGTCTTTCTCCGGATTGTTGGTGCTGGCATCGTGTTGTTGCCCTGGGCGTGGTGGTCGATGTCGCGCGGCAGGCAACCTTCGGTGGGCTTCTTGGGTTTGTCACCACTCAGCTGGCGTGCCACGGCATTTACGGGCTTTTTCGGGAGCGTGCTTTACGCCTCCTTGGCTTACAGCGGTTTTTTCTTTGCCCCAGCGGCGCACGCGTCCGTTTTATTACCCGGCAGTTTGCCGTTGTGGACGACGATTCTGGCCATTGTGATTTTGAAGGAAAAGGTCACCCAAACGCGCGCGGTTGGTCTTCTGTGCATTCTTATTGGTGGCGTATCCGTCGGTGGCGCCAGTTTGCTAAAGGCCTTCGAGGGTGGTGATGTTTGGATTGGCGACCTGCTGTTCATGACCGCCGCATCATGTTGGGCAACGTATGGCATTTTTGTCCGGCGCAATGGCTTGGATGCGGTGCACACGACGGTTGCTGTCACGGTGTTTTCCGTTTTTACCTACGTTCCAGTTTATGGGTTATTGGCGTGGACGGCTGTGATCGAGAGCAAGCTGGCAGCGGCCCCTGCACTTGAAGTCATTTTTCAGGCCTTGTACCAAGGCGCGGGTACCGTGGTCATCGCAGGGATTGGCTTCAACCTGATGATTCGTTACTTTGGCCCCATTCGCACAACGATGCTCACGTCGTTGGTACCCGGCTTATCCGCAACGGCAGCAGCGATTCTTTTGGACGAAGCCTTGCCCCCAAACTTACTGATGGGATTGGCGCTGGTTACCGTGGGTATCTTGATCGGCGCCCGAAGGGCCTGACGAAGGGCTAAGACTTGCCCTGACTCAGGGCCAAGCTCACCATTTTGGCGGTGATATCAACCACTTGAATCATCCGGTCGTACTGCATGCGCTGAGGACCGATGACCCCGAGCGTGCCCAAAACTTTGCCATCGACTTCGTAGGTGGCTGAGACGACGGATACATCGTCATAGGGCATGCGCTCACTCTCGCCGCCAATGAAGATGCGAACACCATCGGCGCGTTCGGAGCCATCGAGCAGCTGCATCAACTGGGCTTTTTGCTCGAACAAATCGTACATGCGACGCAGGTTGTTGAGATCCGCTGAAAACTCACTGACCGACAAGAGGTTGCGCTCGCCAGAGATCACCACCTCACCTTGGTCCGCACCCGCGTCGTCGCTGGCTGCAACCGCTGCTTGCATGAGTTGCCCGATTTCGCGGCGCAATGAATCCACCTCACGCCGCAGGCGAACGCGCACCTCGTCCATGGTGAGGCCCGCGTAATTGGCATTCAAGAAGTTGGCCGCCTCGACCAGCTCACTTTGGGCGTAATTAACAGCGGTGTGAATCACGCGGTTTTGTACATCGCCATCCGGGGAGACGATGATGATCAACACCCGGCGCTCCGAGAGCGCCAAAAATTCGATGTGCCGGAAGACTGAGTTCCGCTTGGGGACGACGACGACGCCGACGAACTGGGATAGGTTTGACAGCAGCTGCGCCGCACTGTTCAGCACCTTGACGGGCTGATCAGCGTTGAACTCTTTCGGCAGTCCTGCACGCAAGTCAATGTTGTCGGGGTCGACCTTCAACATGGTGTCGACAAACAACCGATAACCTTTTGAGGTGGGTATGCGCCCAGAGGACGTGTGCGGGCTGGTCACCAGCCCCAGCTCTTCGAGGTCACTCATGACGTTGCGGATGGTGGCCGGAGAGAGATCAAGGCCGTTGGCCTTGGAAAGGGTCCGTGAACCCACGGGCTGACCGTCAGCGATGTAACGCTCAACCAACGACTTCAGCAACAATTTTGACCGCTCATCTAACATGGGGGTATTGTACGAATTCCGCCTCTGGGTATGTTGTAATTTGCAGACCATGAATCCTAGCGCTTCCGCCCCTAAAAACGCCAGCCCGCTGGCGCACCCCAACCGGTTCCACCATGTGGCGCTGATTGGTAAATTTCAGGCGGCCGACACCCTCCAAGATCTGCATGGTCTGGCACTTTTTTTGTCGGGGCAAGGGCTTGAGGTCAGCATCGAGCGGGAGACCGCTCGAAACACGGGGATCACCGATTTTGCGAGCGTTGATGTTGACGATATCGGCAAGCAATGTGACCTGGCAGTGGTCGTTGGCGGCGATGGCACGATGCTGGGCGTCGGGCGGCGACTGGCAAAGTACGGCGTACCGATGATTGGCGTTAACCAAGGCCGCGTGGGGTTTATCACCGATATCGCGCTGGAAGATTACCGCGAGGTGTTACCGCCCATGCTGCAGGGGGGCTACGACCAAGAGTTGCGAGGCATGATGCAGGCCCAAGTTTGGCGAGACGCCGAATGCGTGTTTGAGGCCAGTGCGCTGAATGACGTCGTGGTTAACCGCGGCAGCGCAAGTGGCATGATTGAGCTGCGCATTGAGGTGAACGACCATTTCGTGGCCAACCAACGGGCGGATGGCCTGATTATCGCGTCCCCAACGGGATCGACCGCTTACGCCATGTCGGCGGGTGGCCCGATTGTGCACCCCAGCGTGGCGGGTTGGGTGGTGGCACCCATTGCACCCCACACCCTATCAAACCGCCCGATTGTGTTGCCGTTTGAGTGCGAGGTTGTGGTGGAGATTGTGAGGGGCTTGGGCGCAACGGCGAACTTCGATATGCAGTCCCTGACAAGCCTGCAAAAAGGGGACCGTATCAAGGTGTATGCCGCTGAGCATGGCCTGCGCCTGCTCCACCCCGTTGGCTGGAGTTACTTCGACACGCTTCGTAAAAAATTACATTGGAATGAGGGCGCCGCATAACCATGAGCTTGCGACGTATTTCTTTGAAAGACTTCGTCATTGTTGACGCCATCGAGGTGGATGTTGACGCTGGCTTCACCGCCCTGACTGGTGAGACAGGTGCGGGTAAATCCATCCTGATCGATGCGGTACAAATCGCACTTGGTCAGCGCGCGGACGCCGGCGTGATTCGTCATGGCGCAACGCGCTGCGACATCGTCATTGAACTGGACAGCACACCGGCGGTGCAAAGCTGGCTGCGCGAAAACGGCTTAGACGCTGACGAGGGTGAGGCCGCCCCTGATACGCTCTTGCTCAGGCGCCAAATCGACACGCAAGGACGCAGCAAAGCGTGGATCAATGGCATGCCCGCGACCATGACGCAGCTGCGCGCCATTGGCGATGAACTGGTTGATATTCATGGGCAACATGCTTGGCAGAGCCTCAGCCGGACAGCCTCACAACGCGCACTGCTTGATGCTTATGGCGGCATTGACACCGCCGAGTTGGGCAAGCGCTGGCAACTGTGGCGAGACAGCGAAACGGCCTATGCCGACGCACAAGCCCGCCAAGCCACATTGGCGCAGGACGCTGAGCGCCTGACATGGCAAATTTCCGAGCTGAGTAAGTTATCCCCGAAGCTCGGCGAATGGGAAACATTGAACGCCGAGCACAACCGGCAGTCCCACGCGCAGGCCCTGATTGATGCTGCGCAACTGAGTGCTGCCGCCCTTGAGGATGGCGACGACAATGCTGCCAGCTTGGTCAACAGGGCTGTCGCTTTGTTGGGTAAGCACACGGAGATTGAACCGCAATTTGCCCCACTGGTAGACGTGCTTCAACAAGCGCAGGCATTGATTGAAGACGCCGCTCACACGCTTCATTTGTACGGTCGCCACAACGACCTCGATCCAGCGGATTTTCAGGCCCTCGACGAACGCGTCGGGATGTGGCTGGCACACGCTCGCCGCCTCAAATGTGACCCAGAGGAGTTGCCGCAGCGCCTGCTGGATTGGGAGGCCGCGCTTGCAAGCCTGAATGAGGCTGCTGACCTTGACGCACTGGCCAAACAAGTGAAGCAAAACTTGAGCGCCTTGATGGCGTCGGCGAAAGCGGTCCATGATGCACGCTCAAAGGCAGCGCGCCGCCTGTCAGCAGAGATCACGGAGGCCATGCAAACGCTGGGTATGGAGGGCGGGCGTTTCGAGGTGGCCATTACCGAGCTGGCAGTGCCGCAGCAGTACGGTGTCGATGACATTGATTTCTTAGTCGCTGGCCATCCCGGTACACCGCCGCGTCCTGTGAGCAAGGTGGCCTCTGGGGGTGAGCTTTCGCGAATCGCCCTGGCAATCGCCGTTTGCACCAGCCGCTTGGGCCAGGCACCGACCCTGATTTTTGACGAGATCGACTCGGGTATCGGCGGACAGGTCGCCCAGACCGTTGGGCAGTTGATGCACCGACTGGGCCAGGACCGTCAGGTTTTGGCGGTCACACACTTGGCACAAGTTGCCGCGAGTGCGGACAACCATTGGGTCGTTAAAAAAGCGCGCAGTACCGATAAAACGGTAAGCGAGATTCATCCGGTTAAAGGTGATGACCGTGCGCAAGAAATTGCGCGGATGCTGGGTGGCGATATTCACTCAAAAACGTCACTCGCCCATGCGTCAGAAATGCTCGCACAGGGTCAATCGGCATGACGTTCAAGATGACAAAAACCGAGGACGGCAATAACGTCCCCCTAGATCTGGTTCTGCTCACGGGCGTGTCTGGGTCGGGAAAGTCAGTGGCTCTGGCGGCACTCGAAGATGCTGGCTACTTCTGCGTTGATAACCTACCGCCTGAATTACTGCTAGACCTGATCGCTTTGGAACAGAAGCACAACGCGCGTCGGGTTGCGGTCGCGATGGACGCCCGCAGTCCGAGCGGCATCCCCGGATTGCCTGATCAATTGCTCACGCTAAAGACCTCCGGCGTGAATCTGGTGGTGATCTACCTTGAGACGACCACCGATGCCCTGGTGCGCCGCTTTTCGGAAACCCGGCGTGCGCACCCGCTGCTCATCGGCGATGCGAAGGCGAAAAACCCCTCACGCGTGCTGATGGAGGCCATCGCGCTCGAGCGCGAATTACTCAAGGATTTGCGCGACAAGGCGCATGTGATTGATACCAGCCAAACAAGCGCAGCTGGCTTGCGCACCCAAATTAAACAACTGGTCGAGGCAGACACCTCGACAGACAGTCTGCAGTTGATGTTTGAGTCCTTTGCATTCAAGCAAGGGATTCCAATGGATGCCGACTTCGTATTCGATGTGCGGATGTTACCCAACCCGCACTACGAGCCAACACTGCGCGCATTAACCGGTCTAGACGACGCGGTCATCGATTACTTGAAGACACAGCCTGCGGTGACGGCGATGCGCGAACACATCGCGACATTTTTGAACCAATGGTTGCCCTCGATGGCCAAAGACCACCGGGCGTATGTGACTGTGGCAATCGGCTGCACCGGCGGGCAACACCGCTCGGTTTATCTCGCACAAACCCTGGGCCGTGACTTCTCTAAAGATTGGTCGACGCAGGTGCGACATCGCGAAATCGAAAAGAAAAAAGCGGGCCACTGAACCCACGGCCCAGTCATTCGCCGCCAGCGATCAGCCACTTCTTTGCTGGCGCCGGCAAAGGGGCCTCATGCAGGACAGCCTTGCCGACCCAAAACCCCTCACGACCCGCACTTGGCAACACGTCTAGCGGTTCCGGTAATTGCACCGTGACGGGTGTCAGGTGCAAATCTTTGTGGGTCAGTACATGCTTGATCGTTGGCCCCGTTGCCTGCGCAATGTGGCGATGGGATGAAATGCCAATGGCGTGTAGCCATGCGCTCAAGGCGGCCTCGGTGTCAAACAAGGGGGGCGCTTGCATGCCCGCCCAAATACCGGTTTGAGGACGCTGCTCCAACCAAATCGCATCGGTGGTCTCGAGACGCAGCCACAACCAACGCTCAGTCGTTCGCTTCAATTTTTTTGACTTAATCGGGTACCGTGCGGTTGTTCCGTTTTTGTGGGCGGCGCACATTGCGCGCACCGGACACGATGCGCACAGGGGCGCGCGCGAGTGGCAAATCGTGGCGCCTAAATCCATGAGGCCTTGGGTGTAGGCAGGCATGGTGTTGGCAGCAGACAGGCGGTGTTGCGCAATGCCAATCGTGAGCAGCCGCTGTGCCTGATCGCTGAGTTGCTTGTTGTCTGAGGAATGGGTCAAATCCCCCTCGTAGGCCAATAGCCTCGACAGGACACGCTTCACGTTACCGTCGTAAATGCTGACCGGTTCAGCGTAGCAAAACGACGCGATGGCGGCAGCGGTTGAGGGGCCGATGCCGGGTAACTTGACCAGTGCGTCGATGGTGGACGGGAAGGTACCGCCGTGTTCACCCACAACGGCTTGCGCACAACGGTGTAACAACCGTGCGCGGCTGTAATAGCCCAAGCCTGCCCAAAGAGACATGACGGCCTCTTGGGGCGCGGCAGCAAGGTCATGGATCGTTGGAAAGCGAGCCAAAAATCGGTCGAAGTAATCCAATACCGTGACCACTTGTGTTTGCTGCAGCATCACCTCCGACAGCCACACGCGATAGGGGTCGCGATCACGTTGCCATGGCAAATGGTGGCGTCCGTGGAGACGCTGCCAATCAACCAACACGGCAACAAAATCGACGGGCAAGGCAAGAGGCACTGTCATCGCTGACACTGCACACAATAGTAGGTTGCACGCTGCCCCTGCACAATTCTGCGAATCGGCGTTTGGCAGCCATAGCAGGGTTCGCCCGCACGGTCGTAGACCTTGGACTGGGTTTGGAACAGCCCATGCTCGCCCTGCGCGTTCTTAAAATCTTTAAGCGTTGAGCCGCCAAGCGACACCGCCTGCGCCAGTACCGTTTGAATGACGTCATGCAAAACCGTTAGACGCTTTGCAGATACCCTGTTGGACGGACGGGTTGGCCGAATACCCGCCAGGTGAAGCGCCTCTGATGCGTAAATATTGCCAACGCCAACGACCACATCCCCCGCCAAAAGCACTTGCTTGATGGGCGCCCTGCGCGCGCGCATCGCCTTGATAAAGGGCGAGAGGTCAAAGGCGCCGTCCAGCGGCTCCACCCCCAAATGGTCCAAAAGTTTTTTTGCCCGAGGGTCATCTGGACCATCGGCATACACAATGGCGCCAAAGCGGCGCGGATCGGTCAGGCGCAACAGCCCCGCATCGGTGTGCAGCTCAAAGTGATCGTGCGGTCCTGTGGGTGTCGCCGACTGCCCGGCGGGGCTGAAAGCCAAACTTCCGGACATTCCCAAGTGGACCAAAAGCAGCCCCTGGCTCAGGTGCAACAAAAGATATTTACCACGACGGGTGACGCGGGTGACGGTTCGGCCCACCAGGTCATCGGGCGCACAACCCAGTGGCCACCGCAAGGGCTTCCCCATTTGTAGCCGCTGGATGCGTGCACCAGCGATCGCATCAGCGAAGCTGCGGCGGGTGACCTCGACCTCTGGAAGTTCAGGCATTTAACAGGCTTTTTGTGGGTAGGGACGTTGCACTTATCACCCGAATTTGTGACATGAATCGCTTATTATGGTGGCTTAAAGCGCTGTTTATCACTCTGCTTGATACAACCCCTCAAAGCCCCAATGCCAATGAACCGTGCTCCAAAATTTGCGAAACGGTTGCTGATCGCCGCCATCGTGGCTGCGTCAGGCGTGTCGCTTGCTGACACCGACGGCTTCACGGCAACCAACTCTGAGCTTGATGGTCGTCTGTTCTACCAAATCCTGTCTGGCGAGATTGCCAATCGCCAGGGCGATAACGGGTTGGCGTTTCGATTCATCTCGGCCGCCGCTAAAAACAGTGATGACGAGTCACTGTCAGCGCGCGCCGTAGAAATCGCAATTCAGGCCGGCTCCGGTGACGCCGCTTGGGGTGCCGTGAACGATTGGATCAAACGACAACCTGATAGCCAAAAAGCGCAGGCGATGAAGCTTCGCGTCTCAATTGCCACGGGACGCATGAACGGCATCACCGATGCCCTGTCCCGCATCCTTGCGCAATCGACGGCTGAAGAGCGTCGTGAGCTCATCCGAGCAATCCCGGGGACCCTCAATCGTTTGCCCAACGTCCTGCAAAAAAAGGCCGATGACATCGCGCAGGCGAGCTTAAAAAGCGTGAAGCAAGACCGCCTCTTCGCGGCAGCAGCGTGGGCGGCCATCGGTTTTGTGCGTGTCAATAACCAAGACATGCAAGGCGCCCTTCGCGCCCTAGGAGAAGCCTACCGCTGGGATGCCGCCGACCTTGATGCGGGGCGGTTGGCACTGACCCTGTTGGAGCAGGGTGTCGCTGAGGCCGAGCCGCTGGTGCTGAAGCACATTGCCGCACTGCCCATAAAGACGAACGCGCGTTTCAGCTACGCGCGCCTGCTATTCATCGACAACCGACAAACGCCAGCGCTTGAGCAGATCGAGCGCATCCACCAAGACGAGCCAACATTCATACCCGCTTGGCTGCTCCAGGGACAAATCGCCCTGCAAAAAGGGGATCTCCAGTTGGCAGAAACGGCTGCCACCAAAGCGCTGACGCTGAACCAATCCGCAGCGACAGCGGGCACAGCGGGCTCACAGGCTGAGCAAGCACGGAGCGATTTAATTGAACGGCAAAGCCGCTTGTTATTGGCTGATGTCGCGCAGGCGCGCGGCGACTGGACTGGCGTCGAGCAGCGGCTGTCACTGATCCCCGCTGACGATGACGTGAACTATCGCCGTGCGGTTGCGCTGGGAAAGCAAGGGCGCACTGAAGAAGCGTTGCGACTGCTTGAGCCAGCCGAAGCGACGGCGCAGGATGAGGCCGCGGACAGCCGAAAAAATGCGATGAACATGAAGGTACGCTGGTTGCGCGAGTTTGATCGAACAGCGGATGCCTACGAGCTCTCTGCGGAGATGATGTCCGCATTCCCCGATGACATCGACGTGATGTATGGACACGCGATGTTGGCTGAGCAGTTAAAGCGTCACGACGAAATGGAGCGCTTGTTGCGCGCCGTCATCGCGAAAAAGCCCGACTATGCCCATGCCTACAACGCACTAGGTTACGCGTGGGTCGACCGTGGGGTGCGATTGGCGGAGGCGCAAGCACTGATTGAAGAGGCGCTCAAACGGAGTCCCAACGACCCATTAATCACCGACAGCTTGGGCTGGGCTTACTACCGTCAAGGCCAGCTCACCCTTGCCGCTCGAACACTGCAAAAGGCGTATAGCCTCAAGCAAGACCCCGAGATCGCAGCCCACCTCGGCGAGGTTTGGTGGAAATTAGGACAGACCGAATCGGCTGAGAAGTTGCTGCGCGACGCGGTGGCTCGTTACCCAAGCAACAGCGTCCTTAAAGACACCATCAAGCGGCTGGGGCTGGCGCTTTGAAACATGGCCTAGCGATACTGCTGACCCTGTCGCTGCTGGGCGGCTGCGCATCTGCACCTCGATCAACGGGGACGGCGCAAGCGTCGTGGAATGGTCGTTTGGCCGTTGTCATTGACAGCACACCCAAGCAGTCGCACCAGGCCACGTTCGCGCTATACGGCGATGCAAAAGCGGGCGAGTTGAATTTACTGTCGCCATTTGGTGCGACCGTTGCACAAGCGCGGTGGCAACAAAACAGCGCCACCCTCACCCAAGGACGCGATCAACAAGTCTTTGCCAATTTGGCTGACCTGAGCGACTCGCTGCTCGATGCCGCTTTGCCGATTGAGGCGCTGTTTGATTGGCTCAATGGCAAACCAACCGTCGCAGCGGGTTGGCGCGCCGACTTGTGCCAACTCAACCAAGGAAGACTGCTTGCACAACGCACACATCCGGCCCCCGCTGCGCGGTTAACCCTGATCTTTGACGCCGACCCCAGTCGCCAAGCGCCACCATGCGAACCCCTGAACTGATCCCCACATCGACGGGACTCCCGCGCTGGCGGAATTTACCGGCACCCGCGAAACTGAACCTGTTTTTGCACGTGGTCGGCCGCAGGCCCGATGGCATGCACGAATTACAGTCGATTTTTGTGATGATCGATTGGGCCGACTATTTAGACATCGAAGTGCGCTCAGATGGGCGTATCGAGCGCATTGACGACGCGAGCGAGCAACCGCTCGCATTGCCCGCCGATGACTTGTGCGTGCGCGCAGCCAAACGCTTGCAAGAACACAGTGGCGTGACCATGGGGGCAACCATCCGATTGGAAAAAAATCTCCCTGCAGAGGCGGGGATGGGCGGTGGCTCGTCAGATGCAGCAACCTGCCTGATGGCTCTCAATCGGTTGTGGGGTTGCCAGCTGAGCCCATCCGAGCTGTGCGAAATTGGCGCGACGCTGGGTGCGGATATCCCCTTCTTCATTCGCGGACAGGATGCGTGGGTCGAAGGTGTGGGCGACGTGATCACGCCGATTGAATTACCCGAAATGTCGTTTTTTGTTGTTAAGCCCCTTCAGGGCGTTTCAACGCCTGCGATCTTCAAGGCCCCGAACCTGAACCGCGCAACGCCACGGATCGCTATCAAGCATGGCCTGACCGTCGACGAGGGTGAGCAGGTGATGTTTGGGCATAACGACCTGCAACCCGTCGCCGAAGCGTTGTGCCCAGCCATTGGCCAAGCGCTCGAAAGTCTGCGCGCGCAGGGCCTGGAACCCCGCATGACCGGCTCGGGCAGCGCCGTGTTCGCCATGCTCAAGAATGGTGACGCCACACCATACGTTGCGCGACCGCACGGCGCCTTGTCTCGAAAATGCAAAAAAATTAGAAATCACCCGCTGGTGGATTGGGAAAGCTCAAAAAATGTTGGATAATAGAGGGCTCGGTTGATAGATAAACGCGTTTTATCAAGTCACCGACGCTGTTAGCTCAGCACCTAGGGGAGTCGCCAAGTTGGTTAAGGCACTGGATTTTGATTCCAGCATGCGAGGGTTCGAGTCCTTCCTCCCCTGCCAAATACCTGTGTGATGTGGGCGCGATCACATCATGCTGATCTCTTCCAACAGACATCAAACAGCTGGGTTCCAAATGCAAGTTTCCGGACACGACTTCATGGTTTTTACCGGTAACGCTAACCCCGTGTTGGCTGCCGAGATTGCCCAGCACCTCAACGTTCCCCTTGGTGGCATCAATGTTGGCCGGTTCTCCGACGGCGAAGTGGCTGTTGAGGTCACCCAAAACGTCCGCGCACGTCACGCATTCATTGTTCAGCCAACCTGCGCTCCCACCAATGAGAACCTGATGGAACTCATCATCATGGTGGACGCGCTCAAGCGCGCCTCTGCAACCAGCATTGCCGCCGTCATCCCCTACTTTGGCTACGCCCGCCAGGATCGCCGCCCACGCTCAAGCCGTGTGCCAATCAGCGCCAAGGTTGTGGCCAACATGTTGCAAGCCGTTGGTGTGTCACGCGTTCTCACCATGGATTTGCACGCGGATCAAATCCAGGGTTTCTTTGATATTCCAGTCGACAACATTTACGCATCCCCAGCGTTGCTTGGCGACCTGCGTAGCAAAAACTACAACGACCTGCTGGTGGTTTCACCCGACGTTGGCGGCGTGGTTCGCGCCCGTGCCTTGGCCAAGCAGCTGGACTGCGACATGGCGATCATCGATAAACGCCGCCCGCGTGCGAACGTGTCAGAAGTCATGCACGTCATTGGCGACATCGAAGGTCGAAACTGCGTGATCATGGACGACATGATCGACACGGCGGGTACTTTGGTCAAGGCGGCTGAGGTTTTGAAAGAGCGCGGCGCCCGTAACGTTTACGCTTATTGCACACACGCCATTTTCTCCGGTCCTGCTATCGACCGGATCAGCAAGGGCGAGGCCCTTGACGAGGTCGTTGTGACCAACACCATTCCTTTGTCGCAAGCTGCACAAGCTTGCGCGAAAATCCGCCAAGTCTCGGTGGCGTCGCTGATGGCTGAGACCATTGCGCGCATTGCCTCAGGTGAGTCGGTGATGAGTTTGTTTGCCGATCAAGAGAATTTGTTCTGATCACCGTTGGGTGATTGTCTTTTCTTAGATCTGCATCAAAGCGTGTCGTCGCAGGGCCAATGGCTCTGATGACGACTTTTTTTGTTGAGATAGCCTTGGTCGCGAGGTATCTCGTTTAGGAGTTTGTTATGAAATTTGTCGCTTTTGAGCGCGCTAAGCAGGGAACGGGTGCGAGCCGCCGTCTGCGTAATTCAGGCCGTACGCCTGGTATCGTTTTTGGTGGTTCTGCTGAGCCAACCACGATTGAATTGGACCACAACGCGTTGTGGTTCGCACTCCAAAAAGAAGCGTTCCACGCCTCGTTGTTGGAGATGGAATTCAATGGTAAGACCGAAAGCGTTTTGTTGCGTGACGTCCAGTACCACCCATTCAAACAGTTGGTTTTGCACGTTGACTTCCAACGCGTTGACGAGAAGACACGTCTGCACAAAAAAGTGCCTTTGCACTTCATCAATGCCGAGAACTCACCAGCCGTCAAGGTTGACAAGTGTGTTGTCAACCATGTGATGACAGAATTGGAAATCGAATGCTTGGCGACCAACCTGCCAGAGCACATCGATGTCGACTTGTCTGAAGCCACCAAAGGTGCCGCTATCCACGTGGCCGACCTGAAGTTGGGCAAAGGTATCAAAGCCGTTACCCATGGCAAGAAAAACATGACCGTTGTGACTTTCAACGCACCGGCCGTGTCTGACGACGCCGCACCTGCCGCAGCCGCTGAGTAAATTCAGAGGCACACCAGGTCAGGTTTCTGACCGAGTGGCAAGGTTAAAACCCACTTCGGCTTTGTCGAGTGGGTTTTTTCTTTTTCCATGGGCACAAAGCTAAACTCAACGCATGATTAGATTGTTTGTTGGCCTCGGGAATCCAGGCGCCGAATATGAGGACACCCGTCACAATGCTGGCTTTTGGTGGATTGATGCGCTGGCGAGCCAGTGGCGTTTATCGCTTCGGCAGGAAAAAAGCTATTTTGGTCTGCTCGCACGCGGGACCATTGACGGAGAGACCGTCTGGTTGCTGGAGCCCCAAACATTCATGAACCTGAGTGGCAAGTCTGTGGGCTCATTGGCGCGGTTTTTCAAAATTGCACCTGAGGAAATTCTGGTCGCTCACGATGAACTCGACCTACCCGCTGGTGAGGTAAAGCTGAAACAAGGTGGCGGTCACGCTGGGCACAACGGCTTGCGCGACATCCATGCGCAACTCGGTAGTCCGAACTACTGGCGATTGCGCCTGGGTATTGGCCACCCAGGACAAAAAAACGAGGTCGCCAACTGGGTGCTCAAAAAGCCCTCGCCAGATGAGCGTGCTGGGATCGCTCAAGCCATGGACCGGGGCTTAAAGGCGGCGGATCTTTTGCGACAGGGCGAGATGAATAAGGCCACGGCGATCATCCACACCAGCAAGCCGCCGCGCGAAAAGAAGCCTCGCGATACCGATTAATCGGCTTTTTTACCTGTCAACCGCTCGTACTTGTCCAGCAGCTGCAAGCGTGTTTCGATGAAGTTGGGATGAACGGGGATGCAGGCAACGGGACACAGCGCGACGCACTGCGGCTCATCAAAGTGGCCCACACATTCGGTGCACTTGTTGGGATCGATTTCATAGATTTCAGCCCCCATGTAGATCGCCTCATTGGGGCACTCGGGCTCGCACACGTCGCAGTTGATGCACTCGTCGGTAATGGTTAATGCCATGACTCAGCCTTTCAAAGCTTGTGCAATGGCGGGACTCACCATGCCCGAGACATCGCCGCCGAGCTTTGAAATTTCACGTACCAACGTGCTCGAAATACACTGCAAATCGGGCTGAGGCAACAGGATGACCGTGTCGATGGTCGGCGCTAACTTTCTATTCATGGCCGCCATTTGGGCTTCAAAATCATAGTCCGTCAAATTGCGAACACCGCGTATCACCGCACTCGCGCTGTGCTTCAAACAAAAATCCATGATGAGGCCGTCGAACGGTAAGACGCGGACACCGGGGACATCGGCCATTGCCGTTGTGACCATGGCCATCCGCTGGTCAAGTGTGAAACGCGTCTGCTTATGGTGCGCAACGGCGACCCCAACGAGTACCTGATCAAACAACTGAGCCGCACGCTTCAAAATGTCCTCGTGGCCGAGCGTTACGGGATCGAATGTGCCGGGATAAACAACAACTCGCATCTGCGACAACCTTAAACGGCGATGGCCTGCTTGGCCAGTAAATAAAAGTGCACCGACCCCGCTTTGCCAGCACGATAGACCGCAAAGCCGACCGCATCCAGCGCATCGTCGGGCCAAGCCTGGGCGGCCTCAAGGTACACAAAACCATCCGCGGCCAATGCGTCATGCGCCGCTTTGAGGGCCTGGAGGTAGACCGGGTTTTGGCTTGATTCTAGCGTTTTGTCACCAAACGGGGGGTCGAGAAAAATCAAGTCCCAATTGGCGGCCCGTTGTGCGGCAAGTAACGCAATCGCGTCACCGTTGGCAATGCGCACCCCGGGTATCTGGAGACGCTCTTGGTTGACTTCCAAGGCCCGCAACGCGACGCGGTCACGTTCCACTAACCACACCGTCGAGGCGCCACGCGAGGCGGCCTCGAAACCGAGAGCACCGGATCCAGCAAACGCATCGATGCAGCGCAGGCCGGTCAAGTCTTGTCCCAGCCAGTTAAAAACAGTTTCGCGTACCCGGTCGCCTGATGGGCGCAAACCAGCGGCCATCGGAACCGTTAACTTGCTGCGCTTGTAACGACCGCCAATGATCCTGACCTCCCCCGCGCGGGAATGGGGCTTTTTTATTGAGGCTGTGGATGAGGCTGACGGGGTGTGAATATGTTTCATAGAATGTGTGTATTGTAGAAAATAACCATGTTCAGCTTTTTTAAGAAAAAAAACAGCCCAGCCCCTGAGGCTTTAAGCCCAGTGACCACACCCGACGTTGTGCCGACGCCAGCCGAGGGACGCTCAGAGTGGCTCGGCCGTTTGCGGAGTGGCTTACGCAAAACAAGCCAGCAGCTGGGCCACGTCTTCACCGCAGGGCGTATCGACGAAGCCCTTTACGAGGAGCTTGAGTCCGCGTTGCTCATGTCCGATTCGGGGGTCAAAGCGACACAGCACATCTTGGCGCAAGTCAGGCTGCGTGTGAAACAGACGCGCAGCAATGAGGCATCAAGTGTTCGGGGGTTTGTGATTGAGGCATTCACGGCGCTTTTGCAACCCCTTGAAAAATCCCTCAACGTTGACCAAGCACACCCGACTGTGATCATGATGACCGGTGTGAATGGCGCGGGTAAAACAACATCCATTGGCAAACTCACGCGACACCTCAGCGACGCGGGTGCGTCCGTTTTATTGGCAGCCGGCGATACGTTTCGCGCAGCGGCGCGCGAACAGCTAGATGTATGGGCTGGCCGAAACCAGGTGGACATCGTCAGCCAAGACGGCGGGGACCCCGCGGCCGTCAGCTACGACGCGGTGAAGGCTGGGATCGCCCGGCGCAAGGATGTTGTGCTGATCGATACAGCGGGTCGACTACCGACGCAAACCCACTTGATGGATGAGCTGAAGAAAATCAAACGTGTCATCCAAAAAGCGGAGGGTAGCGCCCCGCATGAGGTGCTGCTGGTGATTGATGGCAACACTGGCCAAAATGCGCTCGCTCAGGTGAAGGCTTTTGACGATGCCCTGGGCCTTACGGGCTTGATTGTGACGAAGCTCGACGGGACAGCCAAAGGGGGCGTTTTGGCGGCCATCGCCATGGAGCGCCCCATCCCGGTCTACTTTATCGGTGTTGGTGAGACGATGCATGATCTCCGGGACTTCAACGCGAGTGAATTTGCCCACGCTATTTTTGGGTAAATCAGCCCTATTGGCACTCTCGAACAGCGAGTGCTAAAATGGCTTTTATGTTGAAAGTAAGGAGTAACCCTATGACTGCACTGGTCCCCGTTACCGCCAACTCTCTGGCTGTTCGTGATCCCTGGTCGGTTCTCCCACCCCTTGGTAGCTTGGATGCGTACATTGGGGCGGTCAACCGGCTTCCCATGCTCACCCTCGAACAAGAGCGTGACTTCGCCGAAAAACTCAAACAAAACAATGATCTAGAGGCGGCAGGGGCTCTGATTCTGTCGCACCTCCGTCTCGTCGTCTCGGTATCACGCCAGTACCTTGGCTACGGTCTGCCGCACGCTGACCTCATTCAGGAAGGCAACATCGGCCTGATGAAGGCGGTCCGTCGTTTTGACGCTGCGCATGGCGTCCGCTTGGTGAGTTATGCACTGCATTGGATCAAAGCCGAGATTCATGACTACATCCTCAAGAATTGGCGCATGGTCAAGGTCGCGACGACCAAGGCGCAACGCAAGCTGTTCTTCAACCTCCGCTCGATGAAGCAAGCGTTGCAAAAGACGGCCGATGACATGGATACCGGAGCCTACCGGACCACGCTTAACCCCGACGAAGTCGATGTTGTCGCGGCCCACCTCAACGTCAAGCGGGAGGAAGTCTTGGAGATGGAAACCCGCCTCGCCGGTGGCGATGTGGTGCTCGACCCATCACCTGGGCATGACGGCGAAGAGGCCTTTGGGCCGATCGCCTATCTGAGCGACGCCCGGTTTGAGCCGACCAACGTCATCGAAAGCGCGCAACGCGATGAGATGGCACATAACGGTGTTGCCACCGCCATCAGTAAGCTCGACGACCGAGCCAAACGGATCGTCACGGAGCGTTGGCTCAAAGTGAACGACGATGGGTCGGGTGGTATGACGCTCCATGAGTTGGCTGATGAATTCGGCGTCAGTGCCGAGCGTATTCGGCAAATCGAAGCGGCGGCGTTGAAAAAAATGCGTGCTGAATTGGCGGACTGATGCTTATGTAAATGGGTCCGGTTTTTGAAAACAGCGTAATATAGTTGCTGCTCTAACCACTGCCGGTGCCCATGATTGACCTACCAAAGCCGTCTTCCCCCCCTGTTGGTGCGGTCGCGACACGCCCCGCCGCCCTAAAAATACTGGTCACCAGCCGCAAGGGGGGTGTTGGTAAAAGCACCATTTCTGCAAATCTAGCTGCCTTCTTTAAGTTGCAGCACAAGCTCACAACGACCCTCCTCGACCTCGATTTGCATGGTTCTTCGAGCGACTGGTTGCGTGAGGCTCGCCCCATTGGTGTTGTGGTTCAGCACCACCCGCTGCCACTGGATCTGGGTCGCAAAGGTGCCGCAATGGAGGCACGCCGCCACCTGCGGCATGCGGCTGAAAGCTCTGATGTGGTGATCGCTGATCTGACGTGGTCCGATGCGCTAGATGGCAATTGGCTGTTCGATTACGACATCGTGCTGACGCCTGTTTCTATGTCGGGTATCGAGGTCGCTGCCACCATCGGCTTTTTATCGAACCTTCACTGGGTTTTCGAGTCCACCGTGCGGACGGCGCCACAGTTGATCATTTGTCCCAGTCGCGTCGATGAAAGCGACTCGATCAGCAAAATCTTTACCTCTCAGACCTTCCCCATCAGCTTTGTCTTGAGCCCGCCGGTTTACAACTACAAAGAAGCAAAGTTTTTGTTTAAGAAGGACTATCTGAGCGAACTACCTGGGGATCAAGGCACGACCTTCAAGACGTTTGCCCAGAGCATTGCCGATGTTGGTTTCGCCCACATGCGCAGCAAAGTCAGGCGGAACATCAGTATTGGTAATTTAAGCAAGGTATCTGGTGACTCTGCGGTACTCACCCAATTCATGCAGCAACGCACGCAGACCAATGTACCGAAAGCCAACGCCACAACAACGTTGGTAGCGGAAGCACCCCGACCCCAACCCCCTGAGCCACCGAAAAAATCAGGGCTGTTCAAGCGCCTGTTTGGTTAGGCCAAGTCCAGCCCACGCAAATAGGTTTTGAATGCGCCCTCGAGCTCGGGACGGGCCAAAGCCAGATGCACGGTCGCCTCCAAAAAACCCGCTTGTGTGCCGCAGTCAAAACGCTGGCCGTCGTAGCGCAGAGCGTGAACAGCCTCTTTGCGCATCAGGGCTGCAATACCATCGGTCAGTTGCAACTCACCACCCGCCCCTGTTGACTGCCCGCGAATGTGATCAAAGATCGCTGGCGTCAATACGTAGCGCCCCGCTACGGCGAGGGTTGAGGGCGCAGTCTCCGGCGAGGGCTTTTCAACCAATCCGCTAATGGCAACCAGATCGCCGCGGACACCCTGGGTATCAACGATACCGTAGCGCTTGGTGTCGGCAAGCGGCACGTCTTGTACCGCCAACACGCTGGCACCGACCCGGTCATACGCCGCAACCATCTGCGCCATGATGGGCGGTTGCCCCAACATCAAGTCATCGGCCAATAAAACGGCGAATGGCTCATCCCCAACCAACGACGCGGCACACAACACCGCATGACCCAGACCGAGCGGGCGGGGTTGACGCACGTAAACACAGGTCATGTCATCGGGTTTGATGGCGTGAACCATGGCTAACAAATCGTGCTTTTGACTGGCTTCCAAAGCACTCTCGAGTTCGAAAGCGGTATCGAAGTGGTCTTCAATGGCGCGCTTATGCCGACCGGTTACGAAAATCATCTCGCGAATACCCGCTGCGTAAGCCTCTTCGACAGCGTATTGAATCAGCGGCTTGTCGACCACCGGCAGCATCTCTTTTGGGATGGCCATCGTAGCGGGGAGAAACCGTGTACCCATGCCCCCAACTGGGAACACAGCTTTTCGAACGGGTTTGTGCGGATACGCCATGTTTTTACTGAAGCTTAAAGCCACTGCTGTTCAACGCTTTGATCGCGCCGGCGCCAATGGCAGCGCCAAACTGTCTGGCCAATCGCTCTGCAACGTTTTCTCTTCGCGTGTAGTCAATGATTTCTGGTGCATTCACAATTTCCCGAGCGACAAAATCAAGCCCCCCGAGTTGATCGGCCAAGCCCATCTCGACCGCCTGCTGGCCTGTCCAGTAGAGGCCACTGAACGTCTCTTCGGTTTCCTGCAAACGCTTGCCACGACCCGCACGCACCACGCCGATGAACTGCTGGTGAATCTCATTAAGCACGCCCTGGACGTGTGCCTGTTGCTTGGGTGAAACGGGACTGAACGGATCGAGTAAGCCCTTGTTTGCGCCAGCAGTTAGCAACCGCCGCTCAACGCCTAACTTCTGCATCAACTCGGTGAACCCAAATCCATCCATCAAGACACCAATGCTCCCCACGACGCTGGCTTTATCAACGAAGATATCGTCGCCGTTGGCGGCGATGTAATAGGCAGCGGATGCGCAGGTCTCCTCCACAACCACATAAAGCGGCTTGCGGTAAAGCGCTTTCAAACGAAGCATCTCATCACTGATCAACCCAGCTTGCACGGGGCTGCCACCAGGGCTATTGATGAGTAACACCACAGCCTGCGCGCCTTCATCCTCGAAGGCGGCCCTCATGGATTGGTTGATGTCTTCTGCGTTGGCCTCCGATTCTGAGGAGATTTCCCCCGTGATCGTCACCACCGCAGTGTGCGGCGCGCTGACCATGGTGGGTTGGCCTGCATCGCGAAACCCCCACCAAAACAAAGCGACCACAACGGCAACGAACGACAAGAAGCGAATCCAGCGCCACCGCCGGTTGGCCTTCGAAACTTTGACCTGTTCTGTCAATAACGCCTTTAGCGCATCGCGCTCCCAGTGGTCACTCTCACTGCGCGGGGTGGGTGCTGAGGGGGCTGACGGTGATGGCACTGCCACATTTTCAGTTTCTGACATGACTCTCTCGGCCCTAAAAGGTAATGGGTTGTAGGTTGTATTGTGCCTGCCACCAGACCACGTCGCCGCGCTCTTGGGTTTGAATCAACACCAACCCGCCGCGGCAAGGTCCCCCAACGCATCGACCCGTCAGGGGTTCGTGTAAGGCGCCATGTGAAGCGCAAAGCAAAAACTGGCCATCTTGCGAAAAAAACCGATTGGGCTGCCAATCCATCTCCATCGCGACGTGACTGCAGCGATTCACATAGGCCCGAACCTCACCATTGAATCGAATGGCGAAAGCGCGACAGGTCTGCCCCTGGTAGTTGATGTCGAAGGGAATGGCGAGCCCGCTGTTTTGAATATCGCGACTGGCGCAGAGCGGGTGCCAATCGGCGCCAAGTGCTGAAGCGGGTGCGTCCATGATCTACATCGCTGACGCAAACCAGCTGCGTAATTCGGAAACACTCGCAACCAGCGCTTTGGGATGACACGCCGCGAGAGACTGGGCGTCATGCGCACCGTAGGTCACACCCAGTCCCGCACAGCCCGCGCGATTGGCCATGAGCAAATCATGGCTGGTGTCACCCACCATCAGCACGCGGTCGGGGGGAACCTGTGCCGCAGCCATAAGCTCGAATAGCATTTGGGGGTTCGGCTTGCCGGAGGTTTCATCGGCGGTCCTTGAATCATCAAACACCCCCTTTAAGTCCATGCTGTTCAAAACCTCATTGAGCCCCGCACGAGACTTCCCAGTGGCGACAGCCAGCCGATAACCGGCCACCTTCAGGTCTTGCAAGAGGGCCAAAGCGCCGTCAAACAAGGTCAACTCACCCATCATCTGGGCAAAGTGATGTCGATAACGCTGCCCGAGCTCTGGGTAACGTGTGACGGGAACATCCGGCGCCGCGTGGGCAAGCGCCTCGGTCAAGCCTAAACCGATCACATATGCCGCCTGCTCACGGGTGGGCGCTGGATAACCGAGATCGGCTACCGAACGCTGGATGGCCACCGTAATGGCCGCGGTCGAGTCGTACAGCGTACCGTCCCAATCGAAGGCAATGAGGTCGTAGGGACGGGATTGATGGGTCATATCGCTATTGTCGGGCAAAAAAAAGCCGCCCGTTACAGAGCGGCTTTTTCGCGTGTTGCGCTTGCTTAGACGCGATACTGCTCGATATCGCCACCTTGCGCGAGGATGTCAGCAACCCAGCGTGGCTTTCGGCCCAGCCCACCGGCCCAGGTCTCGCCATTGGCGTTTTTGTATTTCACAACACCGGGGGCTTTCGCCGCTCGCACTTTACGCGCGCCACCAGCAATACCGAGGTCGGACGCGGTGATGCCATATTCTTTCATTTTGGCTTTAATGTCAGCAATAACACTTGCCAATTCCTGCTTACGGACCTCTTCGGCCTGCGCCATTAATGCTTTCGCCTGTTCGACCAATTCGTTATATGTTGTCATGATTTAACTCCGGATGAAAAATTGATGACAAATTATAATGAAAAAATAAATTAAAGGCACCCTTTAGATCGGGTTAATTAATTATCAATTCAATAGGCTAGTCGAGGCCACCCTTTGCCCAGGGAAGTAAGGATGCCGGTAATTCGCATTGCAGCCGTAATTCAGCCTGTGTCGTTGGGTGCTTGAAATCCAAACGCCACGCATGCAAAAACATTCGTTTTAAACCCAATGCATCGAGCTGTTTATTCCATTCAAAATCACCATATTTGTCATCCCCTGCAATAACATAACCCTTTTGGCTTAAATGAACACGAATTTGATGCGTTCTGCCCGTTTTAATCGTTACGGCCAAGAGGGAGGTCGGTGACTCTGCAGTTTCATTTCTGCCAGCGTGATGTTTCAAGACCTTCACCAAACTTAAGCTTGGCAGGGCGTTGGGATCATCCTTGCTGACCACATTGACACGGCGCTCGCCATTGGCAAGCGTGTATTTGGCCAATGCCGTGTCAATGACCTTTAAATTTAGAGGCCATTCACCTTTGACCAAGGTTAAATAAACTTTGCCAGTTTCTCGAGCTTTGAATTGCCCCTGCAATGCCGTTAGTGCGCGCTTCTTCTTCGCGATCAATAAAATACCACTGGTTTCTCTGTCTAAGCGATGGACCAATTCCAAGAAAGTGCAGTGTGGCATGGCGCGGCGTAATTGCTCAATGACACCAAAGCTAACGCCGCTGCCACCGTGTACCGCGACACCCGCTGGCTTGTTGATGGCAAGAAAGTCATCATCTTCGTACAACACTGGAAATGTTCTTGCAGGAGCCGATTCCGCGTTTGTTTCGATGCGCTCAGATATCCGAATGGGTGGGATTCGTATTTGATCACCAACAGCCAGTCGGGTATCCACTTTGCATCGCCCTTTGTTACAGCGAACCTCTCCGGAGCGAATAATTCGATAAATGTGGGTTTTAGGAACCCCTTTTAAATGCTTAATCAGAAAGTTATCCAACCGCTGATCCTCACCCGCCTCGTCAACGGTTAAATACATAATGGCAGCAGTGGTCACCAAAAATCCTTCAGAAACAGGGGCCGCGCCCGCCTAAACGCGGTCGACTACCCTATAATAACCGTTGCACGCAATGCGTCGACTAAGTGGTTGATTTGTTTATTTGTTTTTGACACCACTCGACGCTCCCGCGTGTTGTGTTGCCACCGCGTTGCGTTAAGAGAGCATTCACAGGTCAGCCCGCCCCACGCCAATTTGCCTGCGGCCCGCTCCCTGTTTGAAAAATTAACCCAACCGGAAGCCTGAAACAGGTCACGCAAACTCAAGCGACGGAATACCCTATCAACCAGATGCATCGCGCCGCTGGTTGAGGTTGGCACCGCGGCTTGGCGCCCATTGAGCGACCAAGCGTGCTGCCCACCACGCGCCTACGCGCAAGCGAACCAGTGCCCCGCTCTCATGAGCCCGGCCAAGACAGCTTGACGCTCTCCGGCAGTTCCACCCTCGTTTGTGTGTCCGCTTCGGCTTAGGCTGTCGACCCGTTCGGGTCAAACTCTTGCCTATAAAGGACGCGCATCATGAAACGGATGCTTATCAACGCAACTCAAACTGAGGAGCGCCGACTGGCCATTGTCGAAGGCCAAAAACTACTCGACTACGAAATCGAAATCGAAGGCCGCGAACAACGCAAAGGTAACATTTACCAAGCCGTTGTCACACGTGTCGAGCCCTCGCTCGAAGCCTGTTTTGTCGATTACGGCGAAGACCGTCACGGCTTTTTGCCATTCAAAGAAATCTCCAAACAATACTTCGCGGCCAATGTATCCATTAGCCAAGCCCGTATTCAGGACGTGATCAAAGAGGGGCAAACCCTCCTGGTACAGGTCGAAAAAGAAGAGCGCGGTAACAAAGGTGCAGCGCTGACGACCTTCATCAGTCTCGCAGGTCGTTACGTTGTGCTGATGCCCAACAACCCGCGCGGCGGTGGCGTCAGCCGGCGCATTGAGGGCGAGGATCGTCAAGACCTTAAGGCAGCGCTTGACCAGCTCGAATACCCCAACGGCATGAGCATCATTGCCCGTACCGCTGGCATTGGTCGTGACCCCGAAGAACTGCAATGGGACCTCAACTATCTTCTGAAGCTGTGGTCGGCCGTTGCCGGCGCCGCGACGGATAACAAAGAAGCCTTCCTGATTTACCAAGAATCAAGTTTGGTCATTCGCGCGATCCGCGACTATTTCAACAGCGAAATTGGCGAGATCCTCATCGACACCGATGACATCTACGAGCAAGCACACCAGTTCATGAACTACGTGATGCCTGAGCACGGACATCGCGTGAAACGCTACCGTGACGATGCCCCGCTGTTCTCGCGCTTCCAGATCGAACACCAAATTGAGTCTGCGTACGCGCGAACCGTGCAACTGCCCAGCGGGGGCGCGATTGTCATCGACCACACCGAAGCGTTGGTCTCCGTTGACGTCAACTCAGCCCGCGCGATCAAAGGTGGTGCGATCGAGGAGACAGCCACGCGCACAAACTTGGAAGCCGCTGAAGAAGTGGCTCGTCAGGCGCGTCTGCGCGACTTGGCAGGCCTGATCGTGATCGACTTCATTGACATGGAAGAGTCACGCAATCGCCGCGAAGTTGAGAATCGTCTGCGCGACGCACTTCGTCAGGATCGCGCTCGCGTGCAATTTGGCTCCATCAGTAAATTTGGCTTGCTGGAAATGAGCCGCCAACGCTTGCGCCCAGCACTCAGCGAGGGTGCATCAATTCCTTGCCCACGTTGCGGCGGCTCTGGCCACATCCGGGACACCGAGAGCTCAGCGCTGCAAATTTTGCGTGTGATCCAAGAAGAGTCCATGAAGGACAACACCGCCGCCGTGCTGGTTCAGGTGCCTGTCGAAGTGGCCAGTTTCTTGCTCAATGAGAAACGCACTGAAATTACAAAAATCGAACTTCAGCAACGCATCCACGTGCTGTTGGTACCCAACAAATCGTTGGATACGCCACTTTACAAACTTGAACGTCTGAAGCACGACGATACCCGCTTGGATAATCTGCAGGCCAGTTACACACTGGCTGAAGAGGTGGATGACCCAACAACCTTTACCCGCCGCAGCCAAGAGCGCAGCAACAAACAAGAGCCTTTGATTAAAGGCATCCTGCGCGACACGCCCATGCCAACGCCAGCGGCGAAAGCCGAAGCAAAGCCGGCAGCGGCAGAAAAAGCCGCTGCGACAGCGCCAAGCACCGGTGGATTTTTCGCATGGATCAAGTCGCTGCTTGGCATTGGCGAATCATCGACCACCGATGCAAAAGACGACAAAAAGGACGCGTCAAAGCGGGGTGAACGCAACGCACGCGGCCGCCAAGGCGATCGGCCTGCACGCGATGGCGACGCCAAACGCAACGCACGTGGCGGACGTAATCGCAACGGAAGCGGCAACGCACGCGGTACAGACGGTGCGAGCGAAGAGCGCGCACCACGTGCCGAGCGCGGTGAACGCAGTGAGCGCGGTGAGCGCACCGAGCAAAAGGGTGAGCGGTCAGACCGCAATGGGCGCGGCCGCCGGAACAACCGCGGTGAAGCGCCTCGAAGCGAGGATGTGATCGGCGAAGTCGAAAACAGCACACCGCAGGATGCGAACAGCGCTGACGTCAAGCCACGCAATCCCCGTCGAGAGCGGGGCGAACGTGGTGGTCGCCGAAACAACAACGGCGCGGCTCGTAACGATGCGGCGCTGGAGAACGCAACGTCTGAGCGCGACAACGCGAACGAAGACACAGGCGCCGCCGTTGTCACAGCGAGCGCGGCCAATGAGGCCCCGAGCTACAGCTACTTTGAGCGTGCAAACGCACCGGCACCCCAGCCTTCAGAACCGGCGGAAACGACGGCGGAGCGCGACGATGCCACAGATGCGGACGTGACGGTGGATGCCGCCGAGCGCCAGCCGCGTGAGCCTCGTCGAAGCCGTGACCGTTATGGTCGGGACCGTCGTCGCCGTCAAGAGGATGGCAGTGCGGACGTGAGCCAATCCGACGCAGTGGCGTCAGAGACATCCGCAGAGGCCCCCGTGCAAACGGCGGCTGAACCGCGTGACTCGGTTGAGCCCATTGCCTCGATTGCGCCCGCAACCGCGCCTCAGAAAACCCCAGCGGCGCCTGCGGTCGGCGGTATGCCGAAAGTTGGCGCCTACGCTTTGGCGGTCTCTGAGCTTGAAGCGGTCGCCAGCCAATCGGGTTTGATTTGGGTCAACTCAGATGCCGAAAAAATTGCAAAAGTTCAAGCAGCGATTGCGGCTGAACCGGCACCCATTCACGTACCTCGTGAGAGGGTCCCTGCCGCATTGGTTGACCATGGCCCTTTGATCCTCGTTGAAACAAAACGGGACCTGAGCCAGATGAAAATGCCTTTTGACCCTGAGGAGGCAGCATCGCCGCAGTAATGCGCCTGCGATGACAGTGGCCACTGATCGTGGCCCATAAAAAAAGCCGCACAGTGTGCGGCTTTTTTTATTGCTTGCTGACTCGCCCACGCGTCATTGAGACTTAAACAAAGCTTGCCAGCCTGCCAAACCGAGCTCACGCAAGACCGCCTTGTTACGCTCAGGTATTTCGGCCGTATCGCCAAACGCATCAATCGCTTGCGTCAGGCTATCCTCACGCAAAAGGTGCAGCATGGGATACGGTGCGCGATTCGTGTAGTGACTCATATCGCCAGGCGCTTCACCGCCGAACAGGAAGCCTGGATGAAAGGGGACCACCTGAATCTCGCCTTCCAGTTCGTGCTCTTCGAGAACGCCATCAACCACGTTCAGGAAGTCGTTGAAGACCAAAAAATCGTCAAACAAACCGGGGTGCACCAACAAGGTGGTGTCGGTCTCTGACGCTGGCGTATCGCGCAGATGACGCAACTCGTCATCAAGCGTGTCCAAAAAAGCATCCAAGTGTTTGGCATCGCTCACGACGATTCGCACCTGGTTTTTTAGATAGACGCCCTTTGCGAACGGACAAAGATTCAGGCCAATGACGGCCTTCTCCAACCACTCACGCGTCTGCGCGAGCACGCGCTCAGAATCAGGCGTACTCACTTGAGAGCCTTGTAACGGATACGCTTCGGCTGCGCACCCTCTGCACCCAAGCGTTTCACTTTGTCCGCCTCGTACTCGTGGTAGTTGCCATCGAAGAACGTCCACTTGGAATCACCTTCACAGGCCAATATGTGCGTTGCGATACGGTCAAGGAACCAGCGGTCGTGGCTGATCACAAGCGCACATCCGGCGAACTCCAGCAGCGCGTCCTCGAGCGAGCGCAAAGTTTCAACGTCCAAGTCGTTTGAGGGTTCGTCAAGCAGCAACACGTTACCGCCTTCAGCCAACGTTTTGGCCAAATGCAAGCGACCACGCTCACCCCCCGACAGCATCCCAACCCGCTTTTGCTGATCGCCGCCGTTGAAGTTGAACCGACCGCAATAGGCTCGGCTGGGCATCTGGAACTTTCCGACTGTGATCATGTCAAGACCACCCGATACGTCTTCCCAAACCGTCTTGTCGTTGTCGAGGTCATCGCGGTGCTGATCAACAAAAGCGATCTGTACCGTTTGTCCACGCGTGATCTCGCCAGTATCCGGCTGCTCGATGCCTCGGATGAGCTTAAACAGCGTCGACTTACCCGCGCCGTTGGGACCGATGATGCCGACAATGGCACCCGCGGGAATTCGGAAACTCAGATCATCAATCAGCATCCGGTCGCCAAACGACTTGCTCACATTCTTGAACTCGATAACTTCGGTGCCGAGCCGCTCCGCCACAGGGATAAAAATCTCCTGCGTCTCGTTGCGCTTTTGGTATTCGTAATCAGACAATTCCTCGAAGCGAGCCAAACGCGCTTTGCTCTTCGACTGGCGGCCCTTCGCGTTTTGACGCACCCACTCCAATTCCTTCTTCATCGCCTTGGCGCGCGCGTCCTCGGTGCGTTGCTCTAATGCGAGCCGAGCGTCCTTCTGCTCAAGCCAGGTCGAGTAATTGCCCTTGTAGGGGATGCCGTGCCCGCGATCCAATTCCAAAATCCACTCGGCTGCGTTATCAAGGAAATAACGATCGTGCGTAATGGCAACAACAGTCCCCGGGAAGCGCGCCAGATATTGCTCAAGCCACTCAACACTCTCTGCATCCAAGTGGTTGGTTGGCTCATCGAGCAACAACATATCGGGCTTAGACAGTAAGAGCCGGCACAATGCGATGCGTCGCTTCTCGCCGCCTGAGAGGTGCTCGATCGACTCGTCCCACGGCGGCAAACGCAGCGCGTCTGCAGCAATTTCAAGCTGGTGTTCGCTGTCGGTTCCTGCTGCAGCAATGATCGCCTCCAGCTCTGCCTGTTCGGCGGCCAATGCGTCGAAATCGGCATCTTCCTCGGCGTAAGCGGCGTAAACGGCGTCCAAGCGCTCTTTGGCGCTCATCACTTCGCCCATACCACTCTCAACGGCCTGACGAACCGTGTGTGACGGGTCGAGTGCGGGCTCCTGAGGCAGATAGCCGATGCGGATGCCGGGCATCGGAATGGCTTCGCCTTCGATCTCTTTGTCGATACCAGCCATGATCTTCAGCAGCGTCGACTTACCAGAGCCGTTCAAGCCCAGAACGCCGATCTTGGCGCCTGGGAAGAAACTCAGGGAGATATCTTTCAAGATTTGCCGTTTGGGTGGGACTGTTTTCCCCACGCGGTTCATTGAAAAAACGTATTGAGCCATTCGAACACTTCACTTTCAAAAATTCAATTCGCCAAAACTGGCGAATCTTCTATTATCGTTCCATTGGAGTGGTCTTGAAACGACAAAACGTGGCTGAGCCGTGTCGCAAGGCGGCCAAACCAGCGATAATTAGGGCGTCGTCAGCCATCAGTCGCTGCGACGGCAGCAACCTGCTGCGGGAAGACCGCCCTGTCACATCGGCGCTCAACCCTCCCCAAACCCATCAGCCTCGACTGGCCACTTGACCATTGGTTCCTGTGGCGGGCAGATGAAAAAGTACCGTCACGCGGTACGCATTGATCCCATATGACATTTGAAGAATTAAAGCTGGCGCCGGCTATTTTGGACGCTGTTCTCGAGCAAGGCTACGAACACCCCACCCCCGTCCAGGCCCAAGCCATTCCCGCCATTTTGGCAGGCGCAGACGTTTTGGCAGGCGCGCAAACCGGTACCGGAAAGACCGCTGGCTTCACGCTCCCAATCCTGCAACTCCTGCAGGGCCGCGAGCGCGTGGGTAAGGCCGTTCGCGCCTTGGTGCTGACACCCACCCGCGAATTGGCCGCGCAAGTTGAAGAATCTGTGCGCACCTACGGCAAAAATCTGAGCCTCAAAAGCGCTGTGGTTTTTGGCGGTGTGGCACTCAACCCCCAAATTAAGCGCTTGAACGGTGGCGTGGACATTTTGGTGGCGACGCCAGGGCGCTTGCTCGACCTCGCTGGTCAAGGCGCAGTTGACCTGTCACAGGTCGAAATTTTGGTGCTCGACGAAGCGGACCGCATGCTCGATATGGGCTTCATCCACGACGTCAAAAAGATCTTGGCCTTGTTGCCCGCTAAAAAGCAAAGTCTGTTGTTCTCGGCCACGTTCAGTGACGATATTCGCCAACTCGCCAGCTCCTTTCTGAATAACCCCCAGCACATTCAGGTCACACCCAAAAACACCACGGTCCAGCGCATCACACAGTGGATTTACCCCGTTGGTCGGAGCAAAAAGAAAGAGCTGCTGGCTCACCTCATTCAAACAAACAATTGGTCCCAAGTTTTGGTCTTCACACGAACCAAATTCGGCGCCAATAGCGTTGCACAGTTTTTGTCTGACAACGGTATCTCAGCGATGGCTCTCCACGGCAATAAGAGTCAAGCGGCACGCACACAGGCGCTCGACGGTTTCAAGAGCGGCGATGTCCGCGCGTTGGTGGCAACCGATATCGCTGCGCGAGGGATTGACATCGATGACTTGCCTCACGTGGTCAACTACGAAATCCCAAATATCAGCGAAGACTATGTCCACCGCATTGGCCGCACCGGTCGTGCAGGTGCTGCGGGTGAAGCAGTCAGCTTTGTGTGTATGGACGAAGAGGGCTTCATGCAAGACGTGGAGCGCTTCATCAATCAACGCATTGAAGTGAAGCTGGTTGATGGCTTTGGACCCGAAGCGGGCGAGAAAGCCGAGCCACTCGCCATGGGACGGCAAGTTTTGTGGGGCGGCCTGGGTAAACCACCATCGCGTGATGTGATGGCAGCGGCGGCAAAAAATGCACGTCAAGAAATGATGACTCGCATGCGGGAGAAAAAGACCGCACAGCCCGCCCGACGCGCGCCCAAAGCAGCAGGCCCGAGCGGTGCGCCTGCTGGCGAACACGCCGACGGTAATCGCCCAGCTGGCGACCGACCAGATGGCGGCTCACGTAACAAACGCCGCCGTCGCGGTGGTGGTGGTGGTGCCGGCTTCGCCGGTGGTCAACCGCCACAAGGCTTCGCACCACGCGGTGACCGTCGCCCCGAAGGCGGCTTTGGCGACGCTCCCCGGCGGGCACCCCAAGGCAATCGCGATGGCGCCCGTGATGGTGGTGGTGCGCGTCAACCGGATCCCCTGCGCACCAGCATTGATGCCATGAGCGAGCGTGGTCGCGGTAACGGCGGCAATCGGCGCGGCGGACCCGGCGGCGGCCGCGGTCAGCAACCCAGCAATAATCGCGGACCTGCGGACCCCTTGCGCACCAGCTTTGGCCGCATCAAGTAAATCGAAATGCCATAAACCCAATGGGCACGACCATGACAGGGAACGCACTCAACCAATGGATTGAAGAGGAAGAAGCCCTTAAATTGCGCTTGGCAGAAGCCAAGCGCAATGGCGAGGGGATGGCCTACGTCACCAGCGAGATGGTTAAAGACCACTCTGGTTTGGCGATCATGCAAGGTATTCTTTGCGGGCGCTATATCGCGCCATCCATTGGTCAAACGCTGGGCTTTTTGTTGGTCTCTGTTGCGGACGGCGAAGTGATTTTCCAAGGAACGCCCAGCCCAGCGGTTTTAAACCCCATGGGTGGTGTTCATGGCGGCTGGTACGCAACCCTGCTGGATTCTGCAATGGCCTGCGCCGTGCATACAAAAATCCCAAAGGGACGCTTGTACACAACGGCTGAGCTGAGCGTTAACCTCGTCAGGGGCATCGGACAAACGCCAAAACTCAGGGCCGTCGGTCGTGTCATTCACGTTGGCCGGCAAATGGCAACCGCCGAGGGCAAACTGATCGACGCAGACGGTAAGCTATACGCCCACGGCACAACAACCTGTCTCATTTTCGATCCCAAATAAATTCAATCCATAACGCCATGCGACTTTTACACACCATGCTCCGAGTGGGCGATCTCGATCGTTCGATCCAGTTCTACACAGACGTGTTGGGCATGACGCTCATTCGCAAGTCAGAAAACGTGGAATACAAATACACGCTGGCTTTTGTTGGCTACGGCAAAAACCCCGACCACGCAGAGCTTGAGCTCACCTACAACTGGGGCCAAACAAATTACGAGATGGGGACCGCATACGGCCACATCGCGCTAGCGGTTGAAGATGCCTATGCGGCGTGCGAGAAAATTCGTGCTGCTGGCGGGCGTGTGACCCGGGAGGCGGGTCCAGTCAAAGGCGGCACCACAGTGATTGCGTTTGTTACCGACCCAGACGGCTACAAAATCGAGCTTATCCAGCGTCCTGAAGCGGTTTAAGGACCGCCAATCCCCGCTCCGCGGTCACGGTAGAAGTTCGCATGAAAGTATTCCACGGCGTCCCCGTTAAAGGCAGCAACTCTCGGTTGGCGCCAGCATGCGCGCTCACGATCGGGAACTTCGATGGCGTCCATCGCGGTCACCAAGCGATGCTCGCATTGCTCACCAATGAGGCACGCCTGCGCGGCGTTCAGAGCTGCGTGATGGTGTTTGAGCCACACCCGCGTGATTACTTCGCCCAGCATTACCAAAAGCCTGAGCTCGCGCCCGCGCGAATCGCCACGCTGCGTGACAAACTGGCAGCGTTGCGTGACTGCGGTATCGATCAGTGCATCGTGCTGCCCTTCAACGCGACCATCGCCAACCAGTCGCCCGAAAGCTTCATTCGAGACACCTTGGTCAGCGCCTTAGGCGTGCGATATGTGCTGGTGGGCGATGACTTTCGGTTTGGTGCCAAGCGCGCAGGCGACTACACACTCCTCGACAGCATGGGGGCCGACTTGAATTTTGATGTCGCACGCATGATGAGCTACGAGGTTCACGGCTTGCGCGTCTCCAGCTCTGCCGTTCGTGAGGCGCTGAGCCAGGGCCAAATGGCCGACGCGCAAGCGCTGCTGGGCCGGCCTTACCGCATTTCAGGGCACGTGGTACACGGCCGCAAACTCGGCCGGGAACTTGGCTTCCGCACGCTCAATCTGCGCTTCCAACACTGGAAGCCAGCGGCAAGCGGTATTTTTGTGGTGCAGGTACACGGCTTGGCACCTGAGCCCATTCCGGGTGTCGCCAATTTGGGTATTCGCCCTTCTTTAGATCCAACAGACGTCAATGGCGGCCGGGTTCTGCTCGAAACCCATTGCCTCACCTGGCCTGCCAATCTCGAGACGCAACGCCCTGATGGGGAGGCCTACGGTAAGATCATCGCTGTGGATTTACTGCACAAACTGCACGACGAACGCAAGTACGATGGCTTGGAGTCGTTGATCGCCGGCATCCAACAAGACTGCGGCGACGCACGCGCTTTCTTAGATTTATAGAACCTATTTTTTCCATTCCACACAGACCATGTCCGAGCAAGCCCCCGATAAAGTCGACTACCGCAAAACCCTTAACCTGCCAGACACCCCCTTCCCCATGCGTGGTGATCTGCCCAAGCGTGAGCCAGGCTGGGTGAAGGCATGGGACGAGCAAGGCACTTACAAACGCTTGCGCGATGCCCGCGTTGGTAAACCCCGCTTTATTTTGCACGACGGGCCACCCTACGCGAACGGCAAGCTGCACATCGGACATGCCGTTAACAAAATCTTGAAGGACATGATTGTCAAGTCGCGTCAGCTCGCCGACTTCGATGCGCAATATATCCCCGGTTGGGATTGCCACGGCTTACCGATTGAAAATGCGATTGAAAAAATCCACGGTCGCCGCTTGGCGCGCGAAGACATGCAGGCGAAAAGCCGCGCATTTGCGACAGAGCAAATCGAACAACAAATGGCCGACTTCAAACGTCTGGGCTTATTGGGTCAGTTCGACAACCCATACAAGACCATGGCGTTCGCCACTGAGGCAAACGAAATTCGTGCGTTCAAGCGCGTCATGGAACGTGGTTTCGTCTATCGCGGATTGAAACCCGTCTACTGGTGCTTCGACTGCGGCTCCTCTTTGGCCGAGTTTGAAATTGAATACGCGGATAAGAAAAGCCAGACCCTTGATGTGGCGTTTGCTTGTGCTGAAACCGACAAACTCACCAACGCGTTTGGCCTCTCCGCACTGCCGAACCCCACCATGGAGGCCTTCGCGGTCATCTGGACCACGACCGCGTGGACCATCCCCGCCAACCAAGCCCTCAATGTCAACCCCGACCTAACGTATGCCTTGGTCGAGACGCCTCGCGGCTATCTCGTGTTGGCCGAGGAACTGGTCGAGGCCTGTTTGACTCGGTATGAACTGACGGGCAACGTGGTTGCCACTTGCGCCGGTAAGGCACTGGACCACATCCATTTCAAACACCCCTTGTTTGACGTTGACGCCGGCTACCAACGGTTGTCACCGGTCTACCTGGCCGACTACGCGACCGCATCGGACGGTACCGGCATCGTTCACTCAGCGCCGGCTTACGGTGTTGACGACTTCAACTCCTGCATGGCTAACGGCCTGGCCTACGATCAAATTTTGAACCCGGTGCAAGGGGGCGGCGAATACGAGCCTGACCTGCCTCTTTTTGGCGGCATGGACATCTGGAAGGCGTGCCCCGAAATCATCGCTGTCCTTGGCGCCAACAACCGCCTGATGGCCACCACCCACATCACGCACAGCTACCCCCATTGCTGGCGGCACAAGACACCCGTCATCTACCGTGCGGCGGCCCAGTGGTTTGTGCGGATGGACGAGGGAGACGGCATCTTCACGGTGGACAAAGCGCCCGAGACCTTGCGGAAAATGGCATTGGCTGCGATCGACGACACCAACTTCTATCCGGAAAGTGGCAAAGCGCGCTTGCGCGACATGATTGCCAACCGGCCCGATTGGTGTATCAGCCGGCAACGCAGCTGGGGCGTCCCGTTGCCATTTCTGCTACACGTCGACTCCGCCGAGCCGCACCCCCGCACCCCCGAGATCATCGACGTGGCGGCAGATATCGTCGAAAAAGGCGGTATTGAGGCCTGGAGCCAGGCCACCACGGCCGATATCCTGAGTGCGATTGGCGAACCGGCGGAAACCGCCGCGGCCTACACGAAGAGCACCGACATTTTGGAAGTGTGGTTCGACTCAGGCACCACACACACCACCGTCCTGAAGGGCTCCCACGCGGGAAGCGGCCATGAATCAGGCCCCGAGGCCGACCTCTACTTGGAAGGTCACGACCAACACCGCGGTTGGTTCCACTCGTCATTGCTGACCGCTTGTGCGATGTACGGCCGTGCGCCGTATCGAAGCCTGTTAACCCACGGCTTCACCGTCGACGGCCAAGGCCGGAAGATGAGTAAGAGCGTTGGTAACACGGTCGCGCCACAAGAAATCAGCAGCAAGATGGGCGCTGAAATTATTCGCCTATGGGTCGCAGCCACAGACTACTCTGGCGACTTGGCCATCGACGACAAAATTTTGGCTCGTGTGGTTGACAGCTACCGCCGCATCCGCAACACCATGCGGTTTTTGCTCGCAAACACCAGTGACTTCAATCCAGCGACCGATGCTGTGGCATGGGGCGACATGTTGGAAATCGATCGGTTTGCGATGAGCCGTGCTCAGCGCATGCAACGCGATATCTTGGCGCACTACGACGCCTACGAGTTCCACCCTGTGGTCGCAAAACTGCAGGTCTATTGCTCTGAAGATTTGGGCGCTTTCTATTTGGATGTCCTGAAAGACCGCCTCTACACAACGGCGCCCAAATCGTTGGCACGCCGCAGCGCACAAACGGCCCTTTGGCACATCAATCAAGCCATGTTGCGCTGGATGGCACCGTTCCTATCCTTCACCGCCGAGGAGGCCTGGCAGGTCATGGCGCCCGAGGCCGGTAGTATCTTCATTCAAACCTACTGGGAACTACCAGACATTGATGAGGCGCTGCTCGCCAAATGGAACCGCATCCGCGACATCCGGGAAGCGGCCAACAAGGCCATCGAATCGTTGCGTGCCGATGGCAAAGTGGGTGCGTCTTTACAAGCAGAAATCACGATCACGGCCCCTGCGCAAGACCTTGAGATTTTGCAAGCCCTCGGTGATGATCTGCGCTTCGTCTTTATCACCTCTGCGGTTGCATTGGTGGCAGGTGACGCACTGGCCGTGACGGTCAAGGTGACTGATGCGCAGAAGTGTGAGCGCTGCTGGCACTACACCCCTGACGTTGGGCACGATGCAGCTTATCCCGGTGCATGCCTGCGGTGTGCCGGTAACCTTTCAGGGCAAGATGAGCCCCGGCGCGTGGCATGACAACCCCAACGGGCCAGGGTGACAGCCAGCGTCTGTTCAAACGATGGCTGGCTTTGGCCGGCCTGCTGGTCGTCATCGACCAAGCCACCAAGCGGCTGATTGTTGAAACCATGGCCCTCGGGGATGGTTTCTCGGTGACGGGCTTCTTCAACATTGTCCGGGTGCATAACCACGGCGCTGCGTTCTCTTTTCTGGCGGGTGAAGATGGCTGGCAACGGTGGTTTTTTGCTGCCATCGCAGTTGTTGCGGCGACATGGCTGACCTGGATGCTGAGGCAGCACCCCACTCAGCGGCTGATCTCAATCAGCCTCTCCTGCATTCTGGGCGGCGCCTTGGGCAACTTGATTGATCGCATGGCATACGGCTACGTGGTCGACTTTCTCGACTTCCACGCCCCTCTATTGGATGGCCTTTTTTACAATGGCCACTTTCCCGCGTTCAACGTTGCGGACAGCGCCATAACCATTGGCGCAACTCTGTTAATCTTTGATGAAATTCGTCGCTGGCGTCGAGAGCGCGTAGCCGCGTAAAACGCAACCAAAACTGGAGACCACTCATGCCTGCTTTGCTACCGAACATTGATCCCGATGGCCTCATGGAGTTCTCGGTCGTTTATACCGACCGCTCACTGAATCACATGTCGAAGCGATTTGGGGGTGTGATGTGTGATATCGGCCGAATGCTGAAAAATGTCTACAAGGCTCACAGCGTGGTTTTGGTACCAGGCAGCGGTACGTTTGGTATGGAGTCTGTGGCCCGCCAGTTTGCGCAAGATGCACACGTGATGGTGATCCGCAACGGCTGGTTCAGCTACCGCTGGACGCAAATCTTCGATATGGGCCGTATTCCCGCCACCCATAGCGTTTGTAAAGCGCGTCCACAATCCAAGGAGAGCCAGTCGCCTTGGGCACCCATGCCGATCAACGAGGTCGTCGCGGCAATCGAGGCCGAGAAGCCTAAAGTTGTTTTTGCGCCCCACGTTGAAACGTCCGCCGGGATGATCCTGCCCGACGGTTACCTGAAAGCGGTTGCCGATGCGGTACACAAGGTGGGCGGCCTGTTCGTACTGGACTGCATTGCATCGGGTGCCATTTGGGTGGATATGCAAGCGACGGGCGTTGACGTGTTGATCAGTGCGCCGCAAAAAGGCTGGAGCAGCTCGCCCTGCTGCGCCATGGTCATGCTCAGTGAGCGCGCACGGGCGGCAATCGAAGAGACCCAAAGCACCACCTTTGCGATGGATTTGAAAAAATGGCTGGTCATCATGGAGACCTACGAAAAGGGTGGCCACGCTTACCACACCACCATGCCAACAGACGCACTCACCCGCTTGCGCGACACCATGCTCGAGACAGAGGCCTATGGCTTCGATCGTGTCCGTGATGAACAGCGCGCGTTGGGAACAAAGGTTCGCCAACTGTTGACAAACTACGGCTTCGTCTCGGTCGCGGCTGAGGGCTTCCAAGCCCCTGGCGTGGTGGTCAGCTTCACCACTGACCCAGGTTTACAGTCGTCTAAGAAGTTCTTGGACGTCGGCCTGCAAACAGCAGCGGGGGTTCCGCTGCAGTGCGACGAAGGACCTGACTTTATGACCTTCCGTATCGGTCTGTTTGGGCTCGACAAGTGGCACGACAGCGATGCGGCCGTTGCCACACTTGAGCGCGCGCTCGAGGTGGTTGCACCACTGGCAACCACCGCCTGAGCCCGCCAGCCAACGGCGACTGGCTTACACCGTGAGGATGGTGCAGCCAGTTGTCTTGCGGGCTTCCAGATCGCGATGAGCCTGCGCGACGTCTTTGAGCGCATAGCGTTGTTCAATCTTGATTTGAACCGCGCCGCTGCTCACAACACTGAATAAATCATCCACCATCGCCTGCGTGGCCTCACGGCTGCTGATGTGCGTGAACAGTGTCTGGCGCGTCAGGTAGAGCGACCCTTTGGGGCCCAAAATGCCCGGTGAGATGGGGTCAACGGGACCGGAAGCGTTACCGAAACTTGCCATTAAGCCGAACGGTGCCAAGCAGGCCAAGGACCCTTCCCATGTGTCTTTACCGACTGAGTCGTACACCACCTTCAGACCCTTGCCACCCGTGATCTCTTTGACCTCTTTGGCAAAATCCTGCGTCTTGTAGTTGATCACATGCGCGGCACCATGCGCTTTGGCGAGCGCGCACTTCTCATCGGATCCAGCGGTCCCGATCAGGTTCAAACCGAGATGCTTCGCCCACTGACACGCAATCAAACCCACGCCACCTGCCGCGGCATGGAACAACACGTGATCGCCTGCCTGGAGTCCACCAACGGGGTGGGTTTTCTTCAGAAGGTACTGTGCGGTCAGGCCCTTGAGCATCATTGCCGCACCGGTCTCAAAGCTGATGTTGTCCGGTAAGACGCACACATTCATCGCGGGCATCACACGCACCTCAGCATAGGCGCCTGGTGGGTTTGCAGCGTAGGCGACGCGGTCACCGACCTTCAGGTGCGTCACACCACTGCCAACCGCCTCAACAACACCAGCGCCTTCCATACCCAAGCCTGCGGGCAGAGGCATCGGGTACAGACCCGTCCGGTGGTAGACATCGATGAAGTTCAAACCCACGGCGTGATGCCGCAGGCGGACCTCGCCCGCACCGGGCTCGCCAACCTCGACTTCGACCCACTCGAGGTTCTCAGGGCCACCGGGAGTCTTAAATTTAACTGCGTGAATCGCCATGCTTATCTCCTTTGTTTGTCATAAACAAACGGCATATTGCCACGAAATCCCCCAATCCCGCTGCACACGGGTAAACCGACGTGACAGGCTAAATGTCAGCAAGTGCCGCCGTTGCCCGATAAGTTGATAAAGTGCAGGGCGAAGGGCCTGCATGACACACAAACTCACCGCCAAAGCGGCACTATTTCTCTGTATCCCGCCGGTGCTTTGGGCGGGTAACGCGATTGTCGGGCGTATGGTGGCCAGCCAGATCCCGCCAATGACGCTGAACTTCTTTCGTTGGGCCATCGCACTGGCCATCATCCTCCCGTTTGTTGGGCGTTTATGGGCACTTAAAAATGAGGCGAATGGCGCGGTTTGGCGATTGATCCTTTTGGGGCTAACCGGCATGGGTTGTTACAACTCTTTCCAGTATTTGGCCCTCCAAACCTCGACCGCAATGAACGTCACGCTGGTGGCCTCCAGCATGCCCGTGTGGGTCCTGGTGATTGGGCGCGTCGTCTTCAAGCAACGGGTGGCGGCCCGTTCCTGGGCGGGCGCTGCGCTGTCGTTGCTTGGGGTTGCCGTGGTCCTGCTGCAGGGCGATCTGACCCGATTCACGCAGCTGAAATTGGTGCCGGGTGACGCATGGATGATCCTCGCGACATGGGCATGGGCAACCTATAGCTGGCTCCTGTCTCGTCCCACGCCAGCACAGTCGGCTTTGCAGCACGATTGGCTGGCTTATCTCATGGCACAGGTGATGTTCGGCGTCGTTTGGTCGGGTGCATTCTCAGCTGCCGAATGGACCCTGCCGATGGCCACAGGCGCGGCAAGTCCTGAAATTCTCTGGAGCGCCGGGCTCGCACTGGCACTTGCCTATGTCGCCATTGGACCGGCATTGCTCGCTTATCGGTTTTGGGGTGCCGGCATTGCGTTGGCGGGCGCATCAACGGCTGGTTTTTTTGCCAACCTCACACCGTTGTTTGCCGCGACCTTCTCAACGCTGTTTTTAGGCGAGGCCCCGCGTGGGTATCACGCGGTTGCGTTTGGCCTCATCATCCTCGGTATCGTGGTGTCCAGCGCGAAACGTCGCTAGACACCTGCAATACCCCGGCAAGATCAGAACGTACCGCCGTACGCGCCACCGTCCACAAGGATGTTCTGTCCGACCACATAGCCGGCATGCTGGCTGCACAAGAAAGCGCACATGGCCCCAAACTCCGGGGCGTTACCAAAGCGCTTTGCGGGGATCCCGTTGCGACGGGCCGCAGCGACCTCTTCAACGCTAGCGCCCGTTTTTGCGGCGGCGCCTTTCAACGTTGTCGTCAAACGGTCGGTATCGAAGGCACCGGGTAACAGGTTGTTGACCGTCACGCCCTTGGCGGCAATGCCACTGCGTGCCAAGCCGGCGATAAAGCCCGTCAAACCACTGCGCGCGCCATTGGACAACCCCAATACATCGATGGGCGCCTTCACCGCACCGCTGGTGATGTTGACGATACGGCCAAAGCCGCGGCTGGCCATTCCATCAATGGTCGCCTTGATCAGCTCAATGGGGGTCAGCATGTTGGCATCGACGGCCGCCATCCATTGCTCACGCCCCCAATCGCGGAAGTCCCCCGTTGGTGGGCCACCGGCATTCGTAACAACAATGTCATAGTCCTTGCCGGGGCCGCCTGCCGCCTGCCAAATCGCGCTACGGCCCGCCTCAGTCGTCACGTCTGCGGCAACGGCGATGACTTGACCAGCGCCTGTCACCGCACGCATTTTTGCCGCAGCGGCCTCAAGCGCATCCGCTTGACGCGCAACCATCACCACGTGGGCACCCGCCTCGCTGAGGTGCTGCGCACACGCCAAGCCCAAGCCCTTGCTGGCGCCGCAAACCAAGGCCCACTTACCGCTGATTCCCAAATCCATGTTTCTCTCCAGTTGTTAAAAATTAACCCAATCGTGGCCGCTTGGAGGCCCAATAAACGCCCGCCAACACAAAGGCTGTTCCCACCAATATCCAGGCATTGAACGGTTCGTCCAAAATAAAAACGCCCATGATCAATGTCGACATCGGGCCGACCATGCCGACCTGTGCGGCCAATGCCGCGCCAATCCGCTCGATCCCAAGCATGACCAACAGCACCGGTACCGCTGTGCAAAAAACGGCGTTAAACAACGACAACTGGATCACCTCGGGGGCGACCCATGCGGCCGACATCGGACGCAGTAATGCAAACTGCACCAAGCAAAACCCACTCGCAACCAAGCTCGCGAGGCCGACCAAGCGCATGCTCCCCACCTGCTTTACCAGCTCACCGCTCATCAACAGGTAAACGGCATAACTGATGGCACTCGCGAAAACCAAACCACCACCCAACAGCGTGACCCAGCCATCAAAATGCAGCTCATGCCCAAACACCACCATCACACCGGTATAACTAATGGCCATGGCCAGTGCCTGCTGTGGCTGGATACGGCGACCATATAGGCGCCAGCCTAAAAGTAGGACAACGGTTGGATTGAGGTACAAAATCAACCGCTCTAGGCTGGCAGAGATGAATTGCAAACCGGCAAAATCTAAAAAACTTGCCAGATAGTAGCCTGAGAAGCCGACCCACAGCACCCGCCGCCATTGTTCAGCCGTCAAACGCGCTTGACCGCGCCCCGCCCACCACGCCATCAGCGCAAAAAAAGGCAGTGCAAACAGCATCCGGTACATCAACAGGGTGATGGCGTCCACGTTATAGCGATAAGCCAATTTCACGACAATCGCTTTCGCACTGAATGCGACTGCGCCCAGAACCGCAAAGCCCAGACCCACCCAAAGCTGACGTGCAGATGCGACCACAGACTCGGCGTTGTTTCAGTCTTGTTTGATCGCACGGTGGGCGCGCTTGAGCAACCACCAAACCGCCAGCGCAATGAACGGCACAGCGCCGGCCATCGACATTTCCGCACTGAGCGGCCAGCCAAAGACCGTCGCGCCCTTCGCCACATAGCCCAACAACCCCGTTAAGTAATACGTGATCGCGGCAACAGACAAACCCTCAACCGTCGACTGCATCTTCAACTGGATCGCCTGACGTCGGTTCATACTGCTCAGCAACTCACGGTTGCTGTCTTGCTGTTCAATTTCGACCCGTGTGCGAAGCAAATTACTCATGCGAGAGACACGTTGCGACAAATTTTGTTGCCGCAGCTGTGACCACTCACACGTGTTCATCGCCGGCGTGAGGCGGCGTTGCATGAAGTCCTTGATGGATTGCAAGTTCCCCAGCCGCTCTTCGGCGATGTCATCGATGCGCCGGCGAACCAAATCGAAATAAGCATTGCTGGCTGAAAAACGGGAGTGTGTGGCCGCGTAGTGTCCCTCTACCTCGCCCGCCAAACGGGTTAAGCGGTCAAGCAGCTCTGGCTCATCCTCTGGCTTCGCCGTTCGGATTGCGGTTGCCAAAGAGGCCAACTCCGCCTCGCCGCGCGTGAGCAAATCCATGCTGCGACGCGCCTCTGGTAGGCCGAGCAGGGCTGCCATTCGGTAGGTTTCGATTTCCAACAGGCGTTGAATCAAGCGCCCCAACCGACGCGGCGAAAGATCACCAACTTGCAAAAGCGTTTGCGATGCCCCGTCAGATTGAATGGCAAAGTCCGTGTAGACAATCACTTGTCCAAGCCCGACCCGTGAGCCCGCCAAAGATTCCTCGCGCAACGATTGACGGACCAAGGCCGAGGCGACTTCATCGGCTTGAGAAACGGCCGTTACGTGCATTTGGCACAAACATTCCCCGGGCAGTTGCGCCAGCCATTGGGTATCGACGGCATCAATCGCCTTCGTCAGGCTTCTCGCGCCCGGCAGCGGCGACTGGAGCTCCCGCATGAAGGTGTAGCTGACAAATTCAGTGTGCATCTCCCAACGCAGCTTGAAGGCACCGAGATCGGCGCGCAGATGTGTGACGCCGGGCTGGGGCCCAGAGAGGTGGTGATTGCTCAATAGGGTCGTGACATGCGCGAGACTGGCTGCGCGGTCCTCCGGATTCAGCCACATGACGATGTGGGTGATGGCGGTACCGATATCGACGGGTTCTGGGGGGCGGGCGTGGATTTCGTTGTGCAGTGCAAGCCGCAGGGGATGGGTCTTCATACGTCGAATCACTCCGTTTTTAGTGCGTTGACATTGTCAAGCGATCCTGAATCCCGCCACGGCTTCAACATTTTTAACCACTTGACGCAAGGCAATTTGTACCTCGCCTCGATGGCCTGGGCACGCGCCAAAAGGTCTAACCGCTCGGGTTGGTGCGCGCGGGCCTGCGCCAGCACGACACAGTTTCCTTCGCGTGTCGGGGTGAAGGCCCAAATGGCATCCTCACCGAAGACCTGCGCCATATTTTGCATCGATACATTGAAGCTGGCATGACGCCCAAATAAATTCACCGTCATCACCCCGTTTTCAGACAACACATCTCGGCAGCTGGCGTAGAAATCAGCGCTGTCTAAAACGGGACCTGCCGCCTCGTGATCGTAGAGGTCGACCTGCAACGCGTCCACCGAACGGCGCCACTCGGGCTGCTTGAGCACGTGCGCGGCATCACCTAAAACAACATTTAGCTTGGCATTGTTTGCCGGTAACTTGAACCAGTGGCGGCAAACTGCCACGACATCGGGGTTGATTTCCACCGCGGTGGTGAGCGTTTCCAACTTCTTGAAACAAAACTTGGTCAACGACGCCGCGCCAAGACCCAACTGCATGGCGTGCATCTGTGGCACCTCGTCGAGATCCTCGACAAACAGCAGCCAAGCCATCATTCGTCTGACGTAATCAAGCTCAATTTCATAGGGCTTATCCAGCCACATCGACCCCTGTACCCATTCCGAACCCAGATGGAGGTACCGCACCTCCCCGTCTTCTGAAAAATTGACTTGGGGCAGCTGCGGCTCTGTCGTCATCGGCGACTTTTTGGGCTTGTTTTGCGAGGTCATACCCCCCATTATTGCCGCTGGCTGGTGATCGCTCCCAACCGCGGCAACACGCGGCTTGCATTGGCTGCGTTTTGCAACGCAACGACCGGTGCTGTCGTGCCCCTGAGCGTTGCAAACACCTCGGCGATACGTGGCAACTGGGTGGGGGCGTTAGGCGGCGCTAAAACCCCAGCGCGTCGCCGCTCGGCGGTGACGTAGAGCCAGCTGGGGGGGATGTCGGGGGCATCGGTTTCGAGGACAAACCCAGTCTCAGGTACGCTTTTCGCAAGGGCGCGGATTTGATTGGCACCGTCAAACGTGACCGTGCCGCCAAAACCCAAACAAAAATGCCGATCAATGAAGGCAGCAGCTTGCACCGCACTGCCATTAAAGGCATGCGCAATGCCGCCCGATACGGGTATTTCACGCAGATGCTTCAGCAACCGGTCGGCGCTTTTTCGGACGTGCAAAATGACGGGTAAGCCATGCTTCTTTGCCAACCGAAGCTGCGCCCGGTAAAGGGCTTCAGCATGCGCGATGGCGTTCGGCGTTTGAAGCTCAGGGACCCAGCCATCCAAGCCAATCTCACCCACCGCGACGAGGCGTGGATCCCCATGCCAGGCGGTTAAACAGGCATCCAAACGCGACAGGTCTGCCTCACCCGCATTCGCGGCGTAAAGGGGATGTATCCCCAATGCGTAGACGTCGTTATGCGCGTGTGCCCAATCGCGTACGGTCTCAAAATTGGCTGCGTGTACGGCAGGCACAACACAGGTGCTCACACCGGCCTCACGCGCTTGGACCCGCCAAGCGGTGGCCTGCTGCGAATCCCCAAATTCAGCGGCATCCCAGTGGCAATGTGTATCAATCCACATCGCCGGTGGTTAGGGGTTCAGGGGCTTCAAGATCCCGCCATCCAAACGGTACTGCCGTTGGCAAGACGCCGCCAATGAAGCGTCGTGGGTGACCATCACCAGCGCCGTTTGCTGACGGGCGGCGAGGGACAACATCAACTCAAAAACCAGATTGGCAGAGACCCGGTCGAGATTGCCTGTTGGCTCGTCGGCCAACACACAAGCCGGCTGGCTCACAAGCGCGCGGGCAACCGCCACCCGCTGTCTTTCGCCACCCGATAACTCGGCTGGTCGGTGTTGCATGCGAGCCGACAAACCGACTTGGGCCAGCATGTCTGCGGCCACCTCGCGCGCCGCATCGATAGACATGCGGCGCACCCATAAGGGCATCGCAACGTTATCGACAGCAGAAAACTCGGGCAGCAAATGGTGGAACTGGTACACAAACCCCAGGTGCGTGTTGCGCCAGCGGCTCTGCTCGCCGCTGCCCATACCGTGCCACGGCATGCCAGACAAAGATGCCTCCCCGGTGGTGGGGGTATCCAAGCCGCCCAGCAAGTGGAGCAATGTGCTCTTACCCGACCCTGATGCGCCCACGATGGCAACCGTTTCGCCCGCGTGAACCTGAAGGTCCACGCCGCTCAACACGGTCACATCCAGTCGCCCTTCCGTGAACCGCTTGGTGAGGCCACGGGCGTCCACCACTGGCCCCGAGGGGCGGACTGCATTTGGCTCACTCATAGCGCAATGCCTCCGCTGGGTTAATTTGGCTGGCCCGCCAGCTGGGGTAAATCGTCGCCACGAAAGACAAAATCAGGGCAATCACGGTGATCGGCACGATGTCACCCCACTGCGGATCGCTGGGCATTTGACTGATGAGGTAGATGTCTTGCGGCAAAAAGCGCGCCCCCATCAAATTCTCAATGAATGGCACGATCACATCAATATTGAAGGCCACCAGTAGCCCCAGTCCCAAACCACCCAAGGTGCCCAAAACGCCCACCGTTGCACCCTGCACGACAAAGATACCCATGATGCTCGCAGGCGATGCGCCCAAGGTTCGCAAAATAGCGATGTCTGCCCGCTTATCTGTCACGGTCATCACCAACGTGCTGACCAGGTTGAAGGCGGCCACCGCAACGATCAGCGTGAGGATGATGGCCATCAGTCGCTTCTCGACCTGAACGGCAGCAAACCAATTGCGGTTTTGCCGCGTCCAATCACTGACCCAGTACTGGCTACCCAGCGCTGCTGAGACGGACACCGCGACCTCGCGCGCACGGTTGTAGTCATCCAAACGAAGCCGAATACCGGTCGGGCCGCTCAGGCGAAAGAGGCGCTGAGCGTCGGCAATGTTCAGGTACGCGTAGCCAGCGTCAAACTCGTAGTGACCCGAGTCGAACAGGCCTAACACCACCATTTGCTTCACGCGTGGCACCACGCCCGCCGGTGTCATCTGGCCGCTCGGCACCATGAGGGTCACACGCTCCCCCGCTGTGACGCCCAAACTGCGCGCCAAACTACCGCCCAAAATGATGCCGAACTCACCCGCCTTCAAGCGGTCCCGAAGGGCCGGCGACATCGCCTCAACCAAAGGGGTCACCATTGCCTCAGCGGCTGGATCGATCCCACGCAGGACGACGCCGCGCATCGTATCGCCACGGGCGATCAAACCCTGTGCGGCAACAAACGGTGCCGTCGCCTCGACATGGGGCTCGGCCATCAACTGCGCTGAGAGTTTGTCGACATCTGCCAGCCCCTGGTCAACGCCATCAAACACCTCGACGTGCGCCAACACGCTCAGCATCCGGTCCCTGACCTCCTTTTGGAAGCCATTCATCACGGATAGCACGATGATGAGTGCAGCCACACCCAGCCCAATACCCAGCATTGAAACGCCAGAGATAAAGGAGATGAAGCCATTGCGTGCGGCGGTGCGGGCGGAACGCGTGTAGCGCCAGCCGATGCGTAGTTCGTAGGGAATTGTCATGACCGCCATAATATGTGTTCGTCATTGTGGCAGGGATCAAACATCGAATACCCGCCATATTGCCGCGACTCAAAATCATGCCACAACACCTCTTTCTGCCAAACGCGAGCTGGCCAAGGCCCAACGGGTCGACAGCGCAGGCGCCTGCCATCGACTTACCAAACCTGCGCGAGATATGGACACATTGGCACGCCATCGAGCGGGTCAGCCAATCGGATGACTGGGCGCTTCCCATTGAGCGTCGCTACGCCGAGGCACTCGGTTGGCGAAGTGGCACCGCAACAGCACCCATCCCATTGGCGGCGTTGGTGACGGCGCAAACATCGGGCGCCCCCCAGGCAGCCCTTACCCCATGCGCCTGGCTGCGTCCGATTCACGTCATCAGCGGCATGAACGACATCATCGCCCAGTTGCCTGCGTCGATGGCCATGCCGGAAGCGCACGCGCGCGCGTTCTTTGACGCCATCAAGCCACTCTGCGACGAAGACGGTATGACCTTGACATGGCTAACGCCAGGACGCTGGTTACTAACAGGCGAGCGTCTGAGGGGGATTACGACACCCAGTTTGGCGCGTGCGAGCAACCAGCACATGGCGCCGTATGTCCCGTTTGTATCGGCAAGCCACCTCGCCAAACACCCCGATGCAGCGGATAACCTGAAATGGCTATTGCGTCTTCAAAACGAGGTGCAGATGCTGTTTTACACACACCCCATGAACGACGAGCGCGAAGGCGCCGGGCTACCCACGATCAGTGGCATTTGGGTGGAGGGTGCCGGTGCGCTCGATGGCGCAACCGTCAACGGCGCCACCGTCGAGTGGTGTGATGCCCTGACGGATGTGAGTGATCACTTCGATCAGTGGCAAGCCGCATGGCGCGCCATTGACGAGGGACACCTCGCGGATTTATTGAATCACGGCGCACCGGACGATCGCCTCACGCTTGGCAGCCAGACAGCGCAAGTGACGTGGCAGCGAGAGGCAACAGGTATCCGCGCAACGCTGGGACGAATGCGCAGACAATGGGGCATCCAAAAGGCCCCTCTCATGCCACACGGCCTTCTGCCAAACGATGCGCCATAAAGGCGGACCCATAAAACCATGCAGTTGATCACGCGAAACATACCCCCCAGAACCGCCTGGGCTCTTGAGCAGGCTGGCATCCACCCGCTACTGGCTCGTCTTTTCGCATCGCGTGGCGTCCAAGCCCCGGACGAACTGGACGACGGCCTGGCCAAACTCCTGCCACCCAACACGCTGAAAGGGGTTGACGCAGCCGCCCAGATTTTGGTCGACGCCATTCGAGAGCAGGCCCATGTGTGTATCGTGGCCGACTATGACTGCGATGGTGCGACCGCCTGCGCCGTTGCCATTCGCGGTCTGCGCCTGTTGGGTGCCAAGAATGCGCACTACCTGGTGCCCGATCGGGTCACCGACGGCTACGGCCTAACGCCCGGTATCGCGACGCGGGTCAAAGCCACCGGGGCGCAAATTTTAGTCACGGTCGATAACGGTATCGCGAGCTTCGAGGGCGTTGAGACCGCTCGCGAACTGGGGCTCAAGGTCGTTGTCACCGATCACCACTTGCCAGCGCTGCGAGACGGCGTCGTCTCGGTTCCAGTCGCTGACGCCATCGTCAACCCAAACCAGCCGGGCTGTCCGTTTGCCAGTAAAACGATTGCGGGTGTCGGGGTCATGTTTTACGTGCTGCTGCGCGCGCGCGCCCTGATGCGAGACGCCGGTGTCTTTGACGCCAAGACACAACCGAAGTTGGATGCCTTGTTGCCGCTGGTGGCCTTGGGGACGGTTGCCGATGTTGTGTCACTCGACGCCAACAACCGGCGCTTGGTCTCCCAGGGCCTCAGACGCATCCGTGCCGGCTTGTTGCCGATGGGCATGTCGGCGTTGTTTCAGGTGGCTGGACGGCAGCCGCAGACAGCCAGCACTGCTGACTTTGGTTTTGCCATCGGGCCTCGCCTCAACGCGGCAGGTCGCTTGGCTGATATGACGTTGGGCATTGAATGCCTCATTACTGACGACATGGCACACGCGACGGCGCTGGCACAGTCACTTGACCAAATCAACCGCGATCGCAAGTCGATTGAGGGCAACATGCGTGACCAAGCCTTGGCACTCGCCGAAGACATGGTTGATGCCGACGATGATTTACCCAGCGCGATCTGTATTTTTGACCCCGATTTTCATGAAGGTGTCGTCGGTATCGTGGCATCACGGCTGAAGGACAAACTGCACCGCCCGACATTTGTATTCGCAATGAGCCAAGCAGACGATGCCGGCGACACACTCAAGGGCTCAGGTCGATCAATTGCGGGCTTTCATCTGCGCGATGCACTTGATTTGGTTGCCAAGCGACACCCGGGTGTTCTGCTTCGTTTTGGCGGCCACGCCATGGCGGCGGGCTGCACGATTGATGCCGATCAACTCGATGTCTTTGAGGCGGCCCTCCAGCAAGTGGCAACCGAGTGGCTGGACGCCAGGACACTGACCCGAGAACTGGAGACCGACGGCCCGCTGGCTCCCGAATACCGTCACCCCGATGTGGTGGAACACATTCAACAGGCGGTATGGGGTCAAGGTTTCGCGGCCCCCGTGTTCAGCGAGTCCTTGGCCGTGATTTCCCAACGCATTGTTGGCGAAAAGCACCTTTCACTCAAACTCAAACACCACGATCAAGTGGTTGACGGTATCTGGTTTGGTCACACCGAGCCCCTGCCCAGCCAAGCCTTACTGGCATTCAGACTTGAGACGGACACGTGGCAAGGTCAACGACGGGTGCGATTTTTGATCGAAGGTGCCCAACTATGAACGCCGACCTGCACTGTCACTCCAATGCATCCGACGGGACACTCAGCCCAGCTGATGTGGCGCAACGAGCCAAAGCAAATGGCGTCGAGCTGTGGGCTCTGACTGACCACGATGAGCTCGCGGGACAGGCCGCTGCGGTGGCGGCGGCAAACGCCATTGGCCTCCCTTGTGTGACGGGCACCGAAATCTCCGTGAGCTTTGCAGGCGTGACGGTTCACATTGTGGGTCTGGGGTTTGACCCTGAAAACCCTCAACTGATCGAGGGCCTCAAACAGACCCGCGCTGGCCGCGATAACCGCGCCAAAGAAATGGCGGCCGAGCTGGCCAAGGTCGGTATCAAAGGGGCTTACGAGGGGGCCCTGCAATACGTCGACAACCCGGAGCTGATTTCCAGAACCCACTTCGCCCGCTACATCGTTGAAATCGGCATGGCACGTGACACACATGACGTCTTTCGCAAATACCTTGCGGACAAAAAGCCTGGGTATGTCCCCCACCGTTGGGCCAGCCTGGGTGACGCCGTTAAATGGATCACGCAAGCCGGCGGCGTCGCGGTGGTGGCACACCCAGCGCGGTACGGCTTTTCACCCACCGCCGAGTACGCGCTGATGAGCGAGTTCAAGGCACACGGCGGACAGGCGATCGAGGTGGTCACCGGTAGCCACAGTGTCCCCGAGTACGCGCAGTACGCTGACCTCGCCCGCGAGTTCGATTTCCACGCATCGCGCGGCAGTGATTTTCACAGCCCAGAAGAAAGCCGGGTCGACCTTGGGCAACTGCCGCCCTTGCCCAGCGGCCTGAAGCCCGTTTGGGACTTACTCTAACCAACCATGTCACAGTACTTCGAGGTTCACCCCGAGAACCCACAACCGCGATTGCTCAAGCAAGCCGCCCTGTTACTCAGGAGCGGCGGCGTATTGGCAGTTCCGACCGACTCGAGCTACGCTTTGGTCTGTCACTTAGACGATAAAAATGCCGTTGATCGCCTGCGTCGGATCCGTCAAGTCGACGAGCGCCACCACCTCACCTTGCTGTGTGCGGACCTGAGCGAAGTCGCCAACTACGCCAAAGTCGATAACCAGCAATACCGATTGCTGAAACTGGCAACACCCGGCGCGTTCACCTTCATCCTCGACGCGAGCAAGGAGGTGCCGCGGCGCGTCAGCCACCCCTCACGCAAAAGCATTGGCTTGCGTGTGCCGCAACACCCGGTTATTCACGGGCTGCTGGCAGCGCACGGCGAGCCGCTACTCGCGACGACGCTGATCTTGCCAGGCGAGCTCGACCCCCTCAATGACGCCAACGTCATTTGCCAGCAATTGGGACATGACCTCGCGGGCGTCATCGACGCGGGCGCCTGCGCCGCCGCCCCAACAACCGTCATTGACTTGACACCCATGCGCACTGGGGGGGCACCGGAAATCCTCCGAGAGGGTGCTGGTGACTGGCGCCGCTTGGGTCTGTGAAAACCGAGCGACAATAACTGGATGGACTTTGCATCAATCATTCAAACCGTGGCGGTGTACGCCTTGCCGGTTTTGTTCGCCATCACCCTGCACGAGGCCGCACACGGTTATGCGGCCTTGCGATTTGGCGACAACACCGCGGCGATGTTGGGTCGCATCACGCTGAACCCCCTCAAGCACATCGACCCCGTTGGAACGATCGTGATGCCGCTGGTGCTCTACTTCGCAACCAGCGGGGCATTTTTATTCGGTTACGCCAAGCCGGTTCCCGTGCGTTTCGGCAACCTCAACAACCCCAAAAAAGACATGGTGTGGGTGGCGTTGGCAGGGCCATTCGCGAACTTCGTTCAAGCATTCATCTGGGTTGTCGGCATCTACTCACTGAACGCAGCAGGCATCGAAGAACGCTTTTTTTACGAAATGTGCCGCGCTGGTATCTTGGTCAATCTGGTGATGTTCGCCTTCAATCTTTTTCCACTGCCACCACTGGACGGCGGCCGCATTCTGGTTGGCCTGTTACCGATGAGGGCCGCCTTAATGGTCTCAAGGGTCGAGCCTTGGGGCTTCTTCATCGTCATGGGCTTGGTACTCGCCGGCGTGGTGAGCAATCTCTGGCTGCGCCCTGTGATGGACGCCACCGCCCAGGTACTCGAGTTACTCACCACACCCGTCCGGTGGCTGCTCGGCTGAGACCGATAACCCACTCGACTTTTTACCAATCAACAACCATCTAACGTTTCACCATGTCAGCACCCGTTTCATCGCCGGCGACCGCCTCCCACACCCAAACCGAGCGCGTCCTCTCAGGCATGCGCCCAACAGGTGCGTTGCACCTCGGTCACTACCACGGCGCCTTGAAAAACTGGGTCCGTCTCCAAAGCGAACTCAACTGCTTTTACTTTGTTGCTGACTGGCACGCTCTGACGACCCACTACGCCAATCGCGAGGTCATCGAAAAAAACGTCTATGAGATGGTGATTGACTGGCTTGCCACGGGTCTTGATCCCTCGCAATGCACCATGTTCTTGCAGAGCCGAATTCCCGAACATGCCGAACTTTTCACCTTGTTGGCCATGGGCACACCCATCGGGTGGTTGGAGCGTGTCCCCACCTACAAAGATCAACAAGAGAAGTTGAAGGACAAGGACCTCACCACCTACGGCTTCCTCGGCTATCCCCTGCTACAAGCCGCGGATATCCTGATATACCGGGCTAAGCACGTCCCCGTTGGCGAAGATCAGGCCAGCCATGTCGAACTGACACGAGAGGCTGCACGACGCTTCAACCACCTCTACGGACGCGAAGCGGACTTTGCCCAGCGGGTCGAGGCCAGTCTGGAGAAACTGGGTAAAGATGCCGCAAAGCGATTTGAAAAATCACGCAAGAAGTTTCAAGAAACGGGCGACCAACCGTCACTTGAGGGCGCGATGGGCTTCATCAACCAACACCCAGAGCTCGACGCTTCCGAAAAAGAGCGTTTGCAGGGGTATTTCAAGGGAACCGGCAAAGCGGTCTTGGTGGAGCCGCAGGCCCTGCTGACCGAAGCCAGCCGTCTGCCCGGCTTGGATGGCGCCAAAATGAGCAAGAGCTACAACAACGCCATCGCCATTCGCGAAGACAAAGCCAGCATCGAGCAAAAAATCAAACGCATGCCCACCGACCCGGCGCGTGTGAAAAGAACCGATGTGGGTGACCCGAGCCGATGCCCTGTCTGGCAGTTCCACAAGGTTTACAGCCCCGCCGAGACACAGGTGTGGGTGGATAAGGGTTGTCGCAGCGCAGGGATTGGTTGCCTCGAATGCAAACAACCGGTCATCGATGCGGTCCTGCGCGAACAGCAGCCCATGCTGGCCCGTGCGGAGCCCTACGTGACCAACCCCAGCATCGTCCGAGACATCATCGACGCCGGTACCGATCAGGCCCGTGCCGTCGCCCAAGAGACCATGCGAGACGTCCGTGCGGCCATCGGTTTGGCGTACTGATCGGAACGTATGAAAATAGTTACAAAATCACAAGAACGACTCGTTTTTTTATCATTTAGCGTTAGGATAGTTGCTTGGTTTTAAACGCTGGATTAGAAAAATGAGTATCTTTGTAATTGACGATCATCCTCTCATGCGTGACGCGGTGGTCATGCTGCTTCGCCGCCTGCGTGCCAAGGCCACCATCGTCGAGCTGGATCGTCTGGCCGTCGTGAACCAGGCCATCACAGACAACGGAACACCCGAGCTCGTCTGCTTAGACCTCAAATTACCAGATACCAACGGTGTCTCCGGTGTGCGCGAATTGCGCCGCCTGCTGCCAGACACCTCGTTGGTCGTGCTGTCCGCGTCACCTGCAACCGACTACGCCGACCTCTCACTCGAAGCCGGCGCTGACGCCTACATTGAGAAATCGCTTGGCGCATCGCACATCGGGCGGGTACTCAAGGAGTTCATGGAGTCCGGTGCTGAAGAAGGCGAAGAAGGCCCAACGGTCCCTGAAAAGCTGTCTAAGCGCCAAAAACAACTGCTGGTGATGCTGGACAAAGGTCTCAGCAACCGTGATATCGCCGATGCCCTGAGCATCAGCGAACACACGGTGAAAGTTCACCTGTGGCGCTTGTTCCGCCGCCTGAACGTCAAGAGCCGCTCACAAGCCAGTCACTTGGCGCGCACGGCTGGCCTGATCGACTTCTAATCAGGGACGCAAAAACGCCTGACCGCCCAAGTAGGGCTGCAACGCTGCGGGAATGCGAATGCTGCCATCGGGTTGCTGATGGTTCTCGAGAACGGCAACCAAGGCACGCCCCACGGCCAGGCCTGACCCGTTAAGGGTGTGGACCCACTCATTTTTGCCAGCCGCGCTCTTGAAGCGTGCCTGCATCCGGCGTGCTTGGAAGGCCTGGCAGTTTGAAACCGAGCTGATCTCGCGATACGTGTTTTGGGCGGGCAACCAGACCTCTAAATCGTGCGTCTTGGTCGCCCCAAAGCCCATATCACCCGTGCAGAGCAAAATCACGCGGTAGGGTAATTCCAAGGCCTGCAAAATCGCTTCGGCATGACCCGTCATCTCAGCGAGCGTTTCCTCGCTCTTTTCGGGATGAACAATCTGCACCATCTCAACTTTGTCAAATTGATGTTGGCGAATCAAACCCCGGGTGTCGCGGCCATGGCTGCCCGCCTCAGATCGGAAACAAGGCGTGTGTGCGGTGAACTTGAGCGGCAATTCAGCCTCGGGAATGATGGTGTCGCGCACAAAGTTGGTCAGCGGCACCTCCGATGTCGGAATCAGGTACAGCGCCGTGTCGTCGCTGAGTCCCTCGGTGTCGCCGTCTTGGCCCCCTTTGATTGCGGCAAACAAATCTTCCTCAAACTTGGGTAACTGGCCTGTCCCACGCAACGATGCCGCATTCACGGCGTAGGGGGTGTAACACTCAACATAGCCGTGCTTTTCGGTTTGGGTATCGAGCATGAACGCAGCCAACGCCCGATGCAGGCGAGCCACTGGCCCCCGCAGCACCGAGAAACGCGAACCCGACAACTTGACGCCCATCTCAAAGTCCAAGCCAAAGGGCTCACCCACATCGACGTGATCTTTTGGCTCGAAAGGCAGCGGTGTGGCACTCGCGCCCCAGCCCCCGTCGGGCGACCAGCGGCGCAACTCGACGTTGGCCGACTCATCGGGGCCCACCGGCACGTCGTCCTGCGGCAGGTTGGGAACAGCCATCAACAGCGCCTGCAAAGGCGCCTGCAATGCCTCCAATGCAGTGGCAGAGGCATCCAACTCGTCTTTGATCGCAGCCACCTCTGCCATCACCGCATCAGCAGACTCACCCTTGCTTTTGAGCTGACCAATTTGTTTACTCAGTGCGTTGCGCTGGGCCTGCAGGGCCTCCGTGCGGACTTGGATGGTTTTACGTTGAACCTCGAGCGCTTGGAAAGCCGCAACATCCAGGTAAGGCTGTGGGCTTTTGCGTTTTTCGAGTGATTGAACAACGACATCAAGGTCTTTACGAAGCGATACAACATCAAGCATGGTTTTAAGGGGTGAAAGTAATAAAGGATGAGACGGCGCGCTCAGCGCTCAGTTCAGGCGCAGGCCTTTGGGGAGAGGAAATTGGACCGATTCCTCCACACCCGACATGGTTTGAACGGATATCGCGCCAAGCGCACGCAATCGATCGATGACGCCCTGCACCAAAATCTCAGGCGCAGACGCACCTGCCGTGAGTCCAACGCGTGCGCGACCCACGAACCACTCCGGGTTCAATTCTGCAGGGTCATCCACCATGAAGGCAGGGGTACCCAAGCGCTCTGCCAACTCAGCCAGTCGGTTGCTGTTTGAACTTGTTGGGCTGCCAACCACAATCACGACATCCACTTGGCGGGACATGACCTTCACCGCATCTTGGCGATTTTGGGTGGCGTAGCAAATGTCCTGCTGCTTCGGCTCGCGCACCGTTGGGAAGCGCTTTTTGATGGCCGCCATGATGGCCGCCGCGTCATCGACGCTGAGGGTTGTTTGGGTCACAACGGCCAAACGCTCGGTTTGTAAGGGTTGCACTCGGTCAACATCGGCCTCGTCCTCAACCAAGTGAATGCCAGCGGTCAACTGCCCCATGGTGCCCTCCACCTCGGGGTGACCCTTGTGGCCAATCATCAAGAATTCGTAGCCCTCTTTCGAGAGCTTTGCCACCTCAACATGCACCTTTGCAACCAATGGGCACGTCGCATCAAAAATCGAAAAACCCCTTGCCTTGGCTTCATCCTGAATGGCACGACTCACACCGTGCGCAGAAAAAACAAGGGTCGCACCAGCGGGCACCTCGTCAAGATCTTCAATGAAGATGGCGCCCTTTTGCTTGAGATCGTTGACCACGTATGTGTTGTGAACAATTTCATGGCGAACGTAGATGGGCGCGCCAAACTTCTCTAGCGCGTGCGAGACGATGTCAATCGCACGATCCACTCCCGCGCAAAACCCGCGAGGCGTCGCCAATAAAACATCACGTTTGTTGATTTGATTACTCATCACAGAACCCCAATCACATGGACCTCAAACGTCACCGCCTGACCGGCTAACGGGTGGTTGAAATCAAAAAGTACCGCTGAACCGTCATCTTTGCAAGCCACAACAGCGCCCGCATACTGTCCAAGGCCATCCGGCGTTGGAAACTGCACCACGTCGCCAGGGTTGTAACGCTCATCGGGGTCACCCAGCTGGTTCAACATGCTGCGTGCCACCCACTGAACAGCCTCTGGATTGTGGGGTCCAAAGGCATCGCCGGGTGCCAGCTCAAAAGTGGCCTTTGTGCCCTCGTCGAGCCCAATCAAGTGTTGCTCAATCGCGGGGGAAAGCTGGCCACCCCCCATGCTCAAGGTCGCAGGCATCCCGCCAAAGGTACTGATCACCTCTTGGCCATCTGGCCCACACATTCGGTAATGGAGCGTTAAAAACGAACAGCTGTCAATGATGGTCATAAGGGTCTCGAGGTGACGTCTGTGACGCCTTGGGGCGCTGGTATAGGTGGCAACATCCACGGGTAAAGGCTCTGTATTGACACCGATTGAATCGATATAAACGAGGCATTGCCCAGCGTTGCCAAACACTATATTGTAGAAACCTAGCGAGCCCGCCATGGCCCATCGGGCAAAAGCACAGATAAGCGACACCCACTGCCCACGTTTCAACCCTTTGCCCCGAGAAAAACTGGAAGCCATGGGCGCTGCGGCACTTTCCGACGCGGAGGTCTTGGCGCTGCTGCTACGAACCGGCACGCCGGGTCGCCCCGTGGTGGCCTTTGCAGCCGACATCCTGTCTGCGGTGGGCGGGTTGCGTGGACTCTTAACGGCAACGCCAGAAATGCTCAGAGCCATTAAAGGTTTGGGCCCTGCGAAACAATCCGAGATCGCCGCTGTCTCTGAAATCGCAAAGCGAGCCTTGGCGGAGCGCCTGCAAGCCAAGCCTGTTCTTCAAGACCTTTCTGATGTTCGTCAGTACCTGACCTTAAAACTGGGGCACAAGACAGCTGAAGTGTTCGCTGTTTTATTTTTAAATAGCCAACACCATCTGCTGGCCATGGATGAACTGTTTCAAGGCACGCTGACGCAGGCCACGGTCTACCCCCGTGAGGTCGCGGTTGCGGCGCTTCGCCATCATGCGGCGGCGGTGATCCTGGCCCATAACCACCCCAGTGGGCACCTCGAACCATCCGCCGCCGATATTCGACTCACCGAGACGCTGACACAGGCCCTTCTCTTGGTGGATGTCCGGGTTCTTGACCACCTGATCGTGACGCAAAACGATGTGTACTCCATGGCTGCGCACGGTCTTATATGAGGCAGGTCGAGGACCGCTATAAATTTGCCAAAATAGCGCATGCGCGCAAAACACTTCTCAGACTTGGCTGCCATGCAAAAGCTGCTGGTCGCGCAAGCGCGGGCGGCTAAAGAGGCGGCAGAGGCGGAAGCGCTCGCGGCAGAACACCGCCGGCGTGAGCAGGCGCTGTTTTCCCTCACGGTGGGTGCTGTAAAGCCAATTAAGGATGGCGGTCGCGCAAGCATCCAAAATCCCGCGCCGCCACCGCTGGCGCTTCAGCGCGAATATGACGATGCGGTTGTCATGCACGCCGCGCTCTCAGACGACTTTGATGTCACAAGCCTCCTGGAAACCGATGACACCTTGAGCTACCGCAGGACGGGCATCGGCGCCGACATCTTGCGAAAACTCCGGGCGGGTGACTGGGCACTTCAAGGACAAATTGACCTGCACGGCATGCGAACAGACGAGGCGCGCACGCAGTTAGCAGACTTCCTCAGATTGGCGGTGCGACGGGGGTGGCGTTGCGTGCGGGTGATTCACGGCAAGGGGCTTGGTTCGCCGGGCAAAACACCTGTGTTGAAGGCCAAAACCCAACGATGGCTGGTCCAGAAAAAAGAGGTGCTCGCCTTCGTGCAGGCAAAGGGCAGCGACGGCGGCGCGGGTGCCCTCATGGTGCTTCTGAAAGGCGGACAGGGCGCGCAAAGCGACCAACAGTAACGCAGTGATGCATCACTGCCCGCGATTACGCATGTGATCAGCGGTCTGCATGAACGACTCAGACAGTCGCGCCATGAGCGGTGCAGGCACACCGGTTTCTTGCATCGCTTGCGTCATACACGCCACCCACTCATCACGCTCTTTGATGCCGATCGGAAACGGCATGTGCCGCATGCGCAAACGGGGGTGTCCGAAACGCTCGATGTACAGGTTGGGGCCACCCAACCAGCCACACAAAAACATAAACAACCGCTCTCGCGCGTTTTCAAGCTCCGCACCATGCGCGGCACGCAACGCGGCAAATTGAGGTTCGAGGTCCATCAGGTCATAGAACCGTTCGACCATTCGCTTAACAGCAGTTTCGCCACCGATCCACTCGAAGGGTGTGAGGGGCTCGTTATTGGCGCCACGGGGGGCAGGGTCATGAATGTTCATCGCGAAAAAATCTTAATCGGCACGCAGCCGCAACGTTTGCCAGGCAGGCGTGTTCAGCAAATCGCGCAGCCGCCACCAACCCGCCAGCATGGCCAACAACGCACCGGCAAAGGCGCCTGCAAATGGAACCCACCACGGTGGAATCCACGGAAATTCGAACACCAACTTGGCCAATGCCCAGCCAATGAGCATGGCAGCTGTACTGGCCATCCCCCCTGCCAACGCACCGACGCCGATGAGCTCTGCGCGCTGCACCTGGCGCAGCAACCCACTGGATGCGCCCATCGCTCGAAGAATCGCGTATTCACGCGTTCTTTCTGCCCGCGTGTGGGAAATAGCCGCAAACAAGACCACCAGCCCCGCTATCACGCTGAACGCAAACAAAAACTCGATGGCACCGATCACCTGATCCAAAATGCGCTGTACCTGTCGCAATGTTGCTGAGGTGTCGATGTTGGTGATGTTGGGAAACAGGCGGAGCAACTGGTTGTCAAATGACCGTTGAACGCCCGCCTCATCACGAACCAAGCCCTCTGGCGCTTTGAATGCCGCGATGTAGGTGATGGGCAAGTCAGGCATATCGCTGACTGGGAACAAGGCGAAAAAGTTCACCCGCATGCTTGCCCAGTTCACCTTGCGGAAGTCAGATATCCGCGCCTCAATGGCCTCTCCCGCAACATCGAAGGTGAGCGCATCGCCCAGCTTGAGACCCAGGGTCTCGGCCAGGCCTTCTTCGATGCTGATTTGACCTTTTTCGCCAGCGGTCCATGCCCCTTTGACGATTTCATTGTGTTGGGGAACCGTTCCGCTGTGGGACAGGTTGAACTCCCGCCTCACCAACCGCTGCGCGCGTTCACCATCGAAATTTTCAGATCGAACCGTTACACCATTGATCCCGACCAGGCGCCCCCGAAACATTGGATACCAATCAAAATCCCGAACGCCCGCCGCAACGAGTTGCGCCTTAAAAGCTTCAGCCTGATCGGGCTGAATATTGATCACAAAACGAGTCGGCGCATCGGCTGGCGTTGCCTGTCGCCAACTGGCAATCAAATCGGTACGCAGGAGTACCAAAATCGACAACGCTAGGATACCGACCGACAAGGCACTCACTTGCAACACGGCTAAACCGGGGCGAGCGGCGACCTGACGGGTGGCCAAGATGAGCCAGCGGGGTGCTGTTTGTTCATTCACAGAGCGGCGAAGCAACCACACGGCCAACCACGCCAAGCCAGCGAAGAAGCCCAAGGCCGCTGCAAAGCCAACCACCGCCAAGCCTCCCATCAACGCGTCACGACTGACGACCATCAGCAATGCGGCAAACACCAACACGCTTACAACGAGCAAAGCCGTGGAAGCGGGCTGCATTTGCCCCACATCACGGCGTATCACACGCAAAGGGGGGACCTTTGCCAGCTGCAGAATGGGCGATACACCGAAGGCCGCCATGAGGCTGAGCCCGACGCCCATGCCCGTGAGCGCCGGCCACATCGACGCTGCGGGCAAGCTGGCATTCACCAAACCCGACAAAAGTGCGACGAAGACCCAGTGCACCGACCAGCCAACGGCGACGCCGAGCAAAGTGGCGAGGACGCCAACAGCAAAAAATTCGAGCATAAAGGCCCGCGCGATGGTGGCCTGCGACACGCCGAAGACGCGCAACATGGCACAGGCATCCAGCTGCGTCGCGGCAAAGCCTCGCGCACCAATTGCCACGGCAACGGCGCACAAGAGTGCCGTGAGCATGGCGACGAGGTTCAAAAATTTCTCGGCTCGGTTCAGGGTTTCGAGGGTCCCTGGCCGACCCGATTCAAGCGTCTCCAGTCGCATGCCATCGTTCACCGGTTGCTTTTCGATGGCCTGCGTCACCGCATCTTCGAAGCGTTTGACCGCTACCGCGTCGCCGGCGACCGCCAAGCGCCAAGACACGCGGCTGGCCGGCTGGACCAGTTGCGTCGCTGCGACGTCAGCCAAATTGATCATCACGCGAGGCGAAAAGCTCGAAAAACCACCGCCACGGTCCGATTCCTGGGTCAGCAGCTGGGTCAGGGTGAAGGCCTTGCTTCCCAGTAGCAGCGTGTCCCCAACCTGCAGCCCCAACGCATCCGCCAAGCTGGGCTCAGCCCACGCTTCGCCAACGGCAGGTCCGCGCCTCACCACTTTGTCCTGCGTCAAAGCCTCAGACACTGACCCATCGCTCACGCGCAACTGGCCGCGCAAGGGGTATGCATCATCGACCGCTTTGAAAGCAACCAACCGCGCGTCGCCGCCCCGCTCGTCGGGCGCGCGAGCCATTGTGGGAAATGTGAGCGATACGCTTTGCTGAAGGCCCCATTCACGAGCGGCATCACGCCACTGTTCTGCGGGGGCCTCATCACTGCGGAGAACGGCGTCGCCACCCAACAGCGCCAGCGCATCCCGAGACAACCCCGCTTGCAACCGATCCGCAAAAAACCCAACAGCCGTTAACGCCGACACAGCCAACGCGACGGCCACCACCATGAGGCGCCACCGACCCGCACGCCAGTCACGCACGCCATTGCGCCAAGCCAGCTGCCAGATCGGCGGCTCAATACGGCGGCGTGGGCTTGATGGCGGGGAGGCGCTGGCTGTGGTCGGCGAAACGTTCATGGGGTATTTGGGGCACCTAAATTCATAGAGTTCCACGCAATTATGGTGCGCCTCACTTTTGAAACCACTGTACGCCGTTCAAACCCCTAAAATAGTGGGTTATCGACATGGCGGCAACACCGCCTGCGCCCGGTTTTATCGCCCCCAGCCTGCAGTAATTTATTCATGACACAGCGCCGCTTATTCGTCACCACCGCCCTGCCCTATGCCAATGGGAACTTCCACATTGGTCACATCATGGAGTACATCCAGGCTGATATCTGGGTCCGGTACCAGCGCATGAAAGGCGAAGAGGTGCATTTTGTTTGCGCCGATGACGCGCACGGCGCGCCAATCATGATCGCGGCTGAAAAGGCTGGCATCACGCCGCAGGCTTTTGTCGCAAACATCGCGGCGGGCCGCAAGCCGTATCTTGATGGCTTCAACATTGCTTTTGACAACTGGCACAGCACGGATGGCCCAGAAAACCATTCGCTCGCGCAAGACATTTACCGGGGTCTGCGCGATGCGGGGCTGATTGCAACAAAAACCATCGAGCAGTTCTTTGACCCCGAAAAGAACATGTTCCTGCCAGATCGCTTCATCAAGGGCGAATGCCCAAAATGCGGTGCCAAAGACCAATATGGCGATAGCTGTGAGTCATGTGGCGCGGTCTACGCGCCCACAGAACTAAAAAATCCCTACTCAGCGCTATCCGGTGCCACGCCGGTCATGAAGACGTCGGAACACTACTTTTTTAAACTTTCCGACCCGCGTTGCGTCGCATTCCTCGAAGCTTGGACACACGCCGAAGGACATCTCCAGCCTGAAGTTCTGAACAAAATCAAAGAGTGGTTCAGCACATCGGCGGATGGCTCAGGCGGCCTCAGCGATTGGGATATCAGCCGTGACGCGCCCTACTTCGGTATCGAAATCCCCGATGCCCCTGGCAAGTATTTCTACGTGTGGCTCGATGCACCGATCGGTTACCTCGCATCGCTTAAAAATCACTTCAGCAAAATCGGCGGTGACTTCGACGCCTTCATGGCCGATCCCGCCACGGAGCAGCACCACTTCATCGGTAAGGACATCACTTACTTCCACACCCTCTTTTGGCCAGCCATGTTGCATTTCAGCGGGCGCAAGACGCCAAACGCCGTGCACGTCCATGGCTTCTTAACGGTGAGCGGTGAAAAGATGAGTAAGAGCCGAGGCACCGGCCTCGATCCGCTGAAGTACCTCAACCTAGGCATGAACCCCGATTGGTTGCGCTACTACATCGCCGCGAAACTGAACGGGCGAAATGAGGATGTTGACTTCAACGCGGAAGACTTCATGGCGCGCGTCAACAGTGATTTGGTGGGTAAATTCGTCAACATTGCCAGCCGCACAGCCGGCTTCCTCAATAAACGCTTCGCCGGCCAGCTGGGTGCGATCGGCGCGGATGACAAAGCGCTTCTGGACGGGTTACAAGCGGCGCTTTTACCCATTTCGGCAATGTATGAGTCACTTGACTACGCCCGAGCCTTGCGCGAAATCATGGCCCAGACAGACCGCGTTAACGAATACGTCGCACACCACAAGCCGTGGGAGCTGGCCAAGCAGCCCGATGCCGAGGCGCGCCTGCAAGCCGTTTGTACCACCAGCATCGAAGCGTTCCGCCTGCTGAGCATTGCCTTAAAGCCCGTCATGCCGGCATTGACCATCGGGGTTGAATCGTTCCTGCAAGTCACCCCTTTCAAGTTTTCCGATCTCGCCACAACAATGGGCGCAGGGCACACCATCGGCGCCTATCAACACCTGATGCAGCGCGTCGAGGCCACACAACTCGATGCCTTGTTTGAGGCCGCTGCGCCCGCAGTCGACGTTGTGCCAGCCGTACTTCCAGGCGGTGAGGCTTTGGCAGCCCCGATCACCATTGATGACTTCGCAAAAGTGGACCTGCGAATCGCCCACATCGTGAACTGCGAGCCCGTTGAGGGTTCCAGCAAACTGTTGCGCCTCACCCTCGACGTGGGCGAAGCAACAACCCGCAACGTGTTTTCGGGCATCGCCAGTGCCTACCAGCCCGCCGATCTGGTTGGCAAGTACACGCTCATGGTGGCCAACCTGGCGCCAAGAAAAATGAAATTTGGTGTCAGCGAGGGCATGGTGTTGGCGGCCAGTCACGCGGATGAGAAGGCGGCCCCTGGGATTTACATCTTGCAGGCGTGGCCCGGTGCCCAACCGGGGATGCGTGTTCGATAACAGCCGCTAAAAGCGGCGAACAGTCGTAAACTGTCGGGCATGTCACTCGATTCGCCTGTCATCACGGCATCGCCACCTCGCCGGCGCTTCCGCCCACGCCTTTGGGCGCATGTCAGTGCATACAGCCGCAGCGACTTGCAGAGCGACGTCGGTGCTGGCATCACTGTGGGCATCGTCGCCCTGCCACTGGCAATGGCCTTTGCGATTGCCAGTGGCTTGACACCCCAAGCCGGTTTATGGACGGCAATCCTCGGTGGCTTCCTGATCGCTTTTTTTGGCGGCTCATCGGTGCAAATCGGCGGTCCTGCGGGTGCCTTCATCGTCGTGGTTTACGGCATCGTTGAGCGCTTCGGTGTTAACGGCCTGCTGATCGCAACCAGCGCTTCGGGGTGCCTGCTGTTTGTCATGGGCTGGCTGCGCCTCGGAAGCTTGGTGCGCTACGTGCCTGTCAGCATCGTCATTGGGTTCACCAATGGGATCGCTGTTCTCATTTTCGTCTCCCAATTGCGTGACTTTTTGGGACTTGAAATCGAAAAAATGCCAGGCGATTTCTTCGCACAAATGTCGACCATTTGGACCCATATCAACACCTTCAACCCGTATGCTTTCGCGCTAACGGTGTGTTGTTTCATGTGTCTGTGGTTATGGCCAAAACTGTCACAGCTACCGCGCATGGGTAGCCGCCTCAAGATAACGGGGCGTATACCGGGGCCGATCGTGGCCTTGGTGACACTGACTGCATTGGCTTGGCTGTTTGGGTTGCCCGTCGAGACCATTGGTCAGCGGTTTGGGGCTATTCCCCGTGATCTCCCCACATTGGCCTGGCCACATTTTTCTTGGGTTGAGGCCAAACAACTCGTGCTACCCATCATCACGCTGACGATGCTTGGGGCCATCGAATCATTGCTCTGCGCGCGCGTCGCCGATCAGCTCAGCGACTGCCCCAAGCATGATCCCAACCAAGAGTTGATGGCTCAAGGCATTGCCAACGCGGCATTGCCAATGATTGGCGGAATGCCCGCAACAGGGACCATCGCGCGCACGGTGACCAACATACGCGCGGGTGCCCGCTCACCCATCGCTGGCATCGTGCACGCCATCACATTGGCCGCCATCGTGCTGGTGGCGGCGCCGTTGGCGAGTTATATCCCGCTGTCGGTCCTGGCGGGCATTTTGATCTTTGTCGCCTGGAATATGGGCGAGTGGCACGCTTTCGGTGCGTTGAAGCAGTACTCGGGGCACTACCGCGCCATGCTGCTTTCAACGTTCTTAATCACCGTGGTGTTCGACCTCACGCTCGCCATTGAGTTCGGCTTGGTCCTCGCATTTGTGCTGTTTATCAAACGTCAAAGCGGCATCTTCAATGTCCAGATCAAGCGCACCAGCGACGCGCGAGTCGATGTTGTTTTGTACGGCAGTCTGTTCTTCGGCGTGATTGGCAAACTGGATGCCCTGACGCGCCTGCCGCAATCTTTGCCGCACGGGTGTGCCATTTATTTAGACGCGCGGCGCCTGATATCACTGGACACCACGGGGCTGGACGCTCTGAAGACATGGCTCGCCGAATTGAAGCGCTCAAACATCGAGGTCCATGTAAGGGATCTCCAACCCCAGCCTGCCTCTCTGATGACGAGAACCGGTTTTTTATCGCTGCTCGCCAGCCATACCCTTGAGGCCATTGAGTCGAGCCAAGTGGGCTCAGAGGTCGCTGCAAAGGACTAAAATACGCCTTTACGCTGACGAACCTGCTCGCTCCCCATCGCTATGAATTTTTTCTCTCGCCCCCATTACGTGTCTGAAACGACCGCCTTTATCGATGCGCTCAAGTCAAAGCGCCCCGAATTAGAGGCCGCACAACGCGACGGCCGCGCGTTGCTTTGGGATAAGCAGATTGACGCCGAAGTGGCAACAAACGCAGCGGCTGCCCGCGTTGAACAGCAGCCCTACGTTTACCAAACCAAGCCAAGCCTGGCCTGAAGGTTTCATGTCGAGCGCAGCCAACACCCTGCCGCCCGGCCCCACCGATGGGCTGTTAGCGATGCCAGAGGTCGTTGACCATGTGGCGGTTGCCAGGCTCTACGGCGAGCCGCTGTTCGCGCTCCCGCAGGACCTATACATCCCGCCCGATGCGCTCCAGGTTTTCCTGGAAGCCTTTGAAGGTCCCTTGGATCTTTTGCTCTACCTCATCCGTAAGCAGAACTTCAACATTCTCGATATCCCTAGGGCGGGTCTCACCCGCCAGTACCTGTCGTACATCGAAGAAATCCGAGCGAATAACCTTGAGCTCGCAGCCGAATACCTGTTGATGGCCGCGATGCTCATCGAGATCAAATCTCGAATGCTCTTGCCAAGTAAAAAATCCGCAGATGGTGAGGAGGTCGAGGACCCCCGTGCCGAACTGGTGCGACGCTTGCTGGAATACGAGCAAATGAAACTCGCCGCGCAAAGCTTAAACAGCGTACCGGTCATGGGACGCGACTTCATCCGAGCGCAGGTTTATGTTGAGCAAGCGCTCCAGCCTCGCTTCCCCGATGTCCGTGCAGACGATCTTCGCGATGCTTGGCAGGACATTTTGAAACGCGCGACCCTGGTTCAACATCACAAAATCTCACGGGAAGAGCTGTCGGTTCGAGAGCACATGAGCATTGTCCTGCGCCATCTACAAGGCAAGCGCTTTGTTGAATTTGCAGACCTATTTCCCATCGATAAGGGCGTACCGGTGCTCGTCGTGACCTTCATCGCGATGCTTGAGCTGGCAAAAGAGTGCCTGATCGAACTCACGCAAGCCACCGCATTCGCGCCGATCTACGTTCGCTTGGCCTACACCCAAGCCGACATGCTGCCAACGCATTAAAGCCCCCTCTACTGCCAGACACAAAGGTTACCTTGTGGATAAACACGCGTTTGATGTTTTGATTATCGGCAGCGGACTCGCTGGCCTCAGTGCTGCTCTTCGCCTCGCCCCAACACATCGGGTGGCGGTGATCACCAAGCGGGCGCTGAGTGACGGTGCCAGCGGATGGGCCCAGGGCGGCATTGCTGCCGTGCTCGCAGAAGATGACAGCTTTACCAACCACGTCAACGACACGTTGACCGCAGGGGCTGGGCTTTGCGATGCGGCGGCGACGCAGTTCGTTGTCGAGCGCGCGCCCGAGGCGATCCAGTGGCTACAAGATTTAGGCGTTAATTTCTCGAACCATGATGGCGCCTTGCACCTCACACGCGAAGGCGGACACAGCCACCGAAGAATTGTTCACGCGGCTGACGCAACAGGCGCCGCCGTTCAAAAGGTTTTGGTCGAGCAGGTGCGCCAGACACCCAACGTCACGCTGTTCGAGAACCACATGCTCGTGGACCTCATCACGAATCACAAAATCCATATTGAACTGGACCAACCCAGTCGTTGCGTGGGCGCATACGCGTTGGACACGGTCGCCGATCAGGTCTGTGTTTTCTCGGCCAATGCGGTGATTTTGGCAACAGGTGGCGCCGGTAAGGTTTATCTCTACACCACCAACCCCGACACCGCAACAGGAGATGGTATCGCTGCCGCATGGCGCGCGGGCGCCCGTGTGGCGAACATGGAGTTCATTCAGTTTCACCCCACATGCCTTTATCACCCCCACGCAAAATCTTTTTTAATTTCTGAAGCGGTACGGGGTGAGGGTGGGCAACTGCGTCTGCCCGACCGAGTCGGTGGCCACCGCTTCATGCCAGATCATGACGAACGCGCCGAATTGGCGCCACGTGACATTGTCGCGCGTGCCATCGACTTCGAGATGAAACGCCACGGTGTCGACTGCGTCTACCTCGATATTTCACACCAACCCGAGGCGTTCCTGGAGGAGCACTTCCCGACCATCAAAGCGCGCTGCTTGGCATTTGGTATCGACATCAGCAAAGAGCCCATTCCTGTTGTCCCCGCTGCGCACTACACCTGCGGCGGCGTGGTCGCGGACCTGCACGGCCGCACCGATATTGCCGGGCTATACGCGATCGGGGAAACCAGCTACAGCGGCTTACACGGCGCAAACCGTTTGGCCAGTAACAGCCTGCTTGAATGCATGGTCTACGCAACCGCGGCAGCAATGGACATCTGCCAAGCCAACCACCCCACTGTTGACGCGCTACCGGAGTGGGATGACAGTCGGGTCGTCGATGCCGATGAGGCTGTGGTGATCTCACACAACTGGCATGAGCTACGTCAGTTCATGTGGGACTACGTTGGCATTGTTCGAACCAACAAGCGACTTGAACGCGCAGCGCACCGGATTGCGCTGTTAGAAGCAGAAATCAATGAGTTCTATGCCAACTTCCATGTCACTCAAGACCTGTTGGAGCTTCGCAATTTGGTTCAAACTGCGAGTCTGATTGTGAAATGCGCCCAGCAACGGCGAGAGAGCCGTGGTTTGCACTTCAGTCGCGACTACCCGGAAGCACTGGCAACCGCAACACCCACAATCCTGAGTCCGAATTAGGCGGCGCCGATACCCTCAACCAAGGTACCCGTTTTAAGGGCTGCGGTAAAAGCCAGCATGCGATCAATGGGCGCGCGAGCGCGGGGAATCAGCGCAGGATCAACATGCACCGCGTTTCCACCGGTGCGCAAAACATGCGCCACACCTGCAAGCCCGTTCATCGCCATCCACGGGCAGTGCGCACAGCTTTTGCATGTGGCACTGTGACCCGCCGTCGGTGCCTCGAGAAACAATTTATCTGGATTTTCGCTGCGCAACTTGTGCAACATCCCGTTATCTGTGGCGACGATAAAGGTCGAGGCACTTGAATTCTTTGCAGCGCGCAAGATGGCCGAGGTCGAACCAACGGCATCCGCAAGGGCGACCACATCTGCCGGTGATTCCGGGTGAACCAAAACCTCAGCGCCCGGATTTTTCGCCACCAAATCACGCAGCTCAGCGCTCTTGAACTCATCATGAACAATGCAAGAGCCCTCCCACAGCAGCACATCAGCCCCCGTCTGCTTAGCGATGTAGGCGCCCAAGTGCTTGTCAGGGCCCCAGAGAATTTTTTGACCTTGGGCGTGCAGCGCGCCCACGATCTCGAGCGCACAACTGCTGGTCACAACCCAATCCGCACGCGCCTTGACGGCTGCGCTGGTGTTGGCATACACCACCACCGTCCGTTCAGGGTGTTCATCACAAAAGGCGCCGAAAGCGTCAATCGGGCAACCCAAATCGAGCGAGCATGTGGCATCCAAATCGGGCATCAGGATCGTCTTTTCAGGGCTCAGGATCTTGGCGGTTTCACCCATAAACCGAACCCCCGACACCACGAGCGTCTGGGCAGCATGGTCGCGCCCGAACCGCGCCATCTCGAGGGAGTCACTGACAATGCCCCCCGTCGCCTCTGCGAGGTCCTGTAAATCAGGGTGGACGTAGTAGTGCGACACCATGACGGCATTGCGCGCTTCCAATAGTGCCTTGATTTCTTGCTTCAGGGCCTGTCGCTCGGCTTGCGATGGCTCAGTGGGCACACGCGCCCACGCATGCTGCGTTGGGCACGCGGGTTGTTCGTAAGCGACGTCGATGGTGCTCATGGTTTCGGCTCAGGGGGCGAAATTGGACGGACCGTTATTTTCACACACCCGCGAAACGCATCGAAAAGTCGGTGGCTTTGACGTCTTTCGTCAACGCACCGATTGAAATCCGGTCAACCCCCGTCTGGGCCAATGCAGACAAGCCCGCCAACGTGACACCGCCTGAAATCTCCAACACGGCCCGGCCGTCAGCGATAGCCACCGCCTCGCGCAGTTGGGGTAGGGCCATGTTGTCCAACAAGATCATGTTGGCGCCGCAAGCCAGCGCTTCGCGCAGCTGGTCGAGGGTCTCAACCTCAATTTGAACAAACTTAACGTTCGCTTTTTTAAGCGTCAATTCGTAGGCCGCACGCAGGGCCGCCGTCACCCCACCAGCGGCAGCAATGTGGTTCTCTTTGATCAAAATAGCATCAAACAGGCCCAGCCTGTGGTTCGCACCACCACCCACAGCAACCGCGTATTTTTGGGCCATGCGCAGGCCAGGGAGCGTTTTGCGTGTGTCCACGATCTTCGCTTGGGTGCCCGCGACAGCGGCGACGTATTCATGGGTCTTACTGGCGACGGCGCTCAAAAGCTGGAGAAAATTGAGCATCACGCGCTCTGCGGTCAGCAACGACTGCGCAGGCCCCGCCAGTTCAAGAACGACTGCATCGGGGGTGCACAAAGCGCCCTCCTCGATATGCCATGTGAGGCGGATTGCTGGGTCGACCTGACGGCAGGTTTGCTCGACCCATGGCCGGCCACAGATAACAGCGGTCTCACGCGCCAAAATACGCGCGGACGCTTGACGCGTGTCATTGATTAAATGCGCTGTTAAGTCACCCGTTGCGACATCTTCAGCGAGCGCGCGGGCGACATCCGCAGCGGCACCCGCACTGAGCTCTGAGAGCGGCGGAGGCGTCAAACGGACGGGGGGTAGGTCAAACATGCCGCAATGCTACACCACCTAACGGGGGCATTTTCAAACCACCCCTGTCAACGATGCGTCAGAATCGAATAGACTTTCGATTGAACTGACATCCTGAGTAACCTGTTCCATGAGCCAACCAACCAACGGCGACAGCCTTACGGGCAGCACCCCTTATGGGACGCTGCCGACAACCTCGCCGTCACCAACCCGTCGCCCCGTCAGCTTGCCGCGACTTCAAGAGATGCGAGATCGGGGTGAGAAAATCGCCATGTTGACGGCGTACGACGCCACTTTTGCGGCTGTTGCAGATGCCGCTGGTGTCGACTGCATTTTGGTGGGTGACTCGCTGGGTATGGTTTGCCAAGGCCTACACAGTACGGTTGGTGTCACCCTTGAAACCATGCGGTATCACACAGAGAGCGTGACGCGCGGCGTCCGCCGGCGCCAGGGCGCCACATGGATCATCGCTGATCTACCGTTTGGCTCGTATCACGAATCGCCGGAGCAGGCATTACGCAGTGCCACGGTACTGATGCAAGCGGGCGCCCACATGGTCAAGCTAGAGGGCGGCGGCTGGACCGCGCCAACCGTGCGGTTTCTCGTCGAACGGGGCATTCCTGTTTGCGCGCACCTGGGTTTAACGCCCCAAACCGTTCACGCACTTGGGGGCTACCGCGTCCAAGGGAGAATGTCCCAAGGCGCTGTACTTAAACGACATGCCATTGAATTGGCCGAAGCTGGCGCCACCATGCTGGTGCTTGAGATGGTCCCCGCGCCGCTGTCGGCAGAGATCACACAAGCCTTACCGACCTGCCACACCATCGGCATTGGTGCGGGTGTCGGTACCGCTGGACAGGTGCTGGTGATGCACGACATGTTAGGGATCAATTTGGGTAAGAATCCCCGTTTCGTTCGCAATTTCATGCACGACGCCAGCGATGTCGGCGATGCGATGCGCCGCTATGTTTTAGCGGTTAAGGCGGGCGAATTCCCAGTCGATTCCGAACACGCCTGGGCCGAGTAAACATGCAGGTTGTTCATTCAATCGCGGATCTTCGGGCCGCGCTTCGGCCCTTCAACAGCCCCGCATTTGTGCCAACCATGGGCAACTTACACGCGGGGCATTTGGCGCTCATGCAGCAGGCGACAGCGCACGGCGATGTTCGCGTTGCGAGTATCTTTGTGAACCGGTTGCAGTTTGGCCCCAACGAAGATTTTGACGCCTACCCGCGCACTTTTGCGCGCGACTGCGAGCTACTGGCAACCGCAGGCTGTGATGTCTTGTTTGCGCCGACCGAAGTCGACTTATACCCACAGGCACAGACCTTCTTGGTCCAGCCCCCAGCCGAATTGGCCGATGTACTGGAAGGCCAGTTTAGGCCTGGGTTTTTTACCGGCGTCAGCACCGTTGTCATGAAACTGTTCCAGTGCGTTTTCAGTGGAACGAAGGAGATGGGTTTCGCCTTTTTCGGCGAAAAGGATTTCCAACAACAACTGGTGATTCGTCATTTGGTGACGCAATTTGCGCTCCCTGTTCAGATCGTCACGGCACCCACGGTACGGGATACCGATGGGTTGGCGTTGAGCTCCCGCAACGGCTACTTGAGCGAGACAGAACGTGCCGAGGCCCCGCGCTTGCAGGCCTGTCTGCGTGACGTCGCATTGGCATTAAAGGGGCCACACGCGCCCAATCGGCAACACCTTGAGGACACAGCCCTCGCCACTTTGCGCACGCACGGGTGGCAACCCGACTACATCAGTGTCCGCCGCCGAGCCGATCTTGCGCCAGCGAGCGACAGCGATACCGCTTTGGTTATTTTGGGGGCAGCCAAGCTGGGACGCACGCGGCTCATCGACAACCTGACCGTTAACCTTTAAAGGGGCAGATGCTCAGGTCTCAGCTGTCGGCTGGCGCTGCATGAGTTGACGAACAGCCTGCGCCGCCGTGAGCTCACCATCCAAAAGGGCCACAACGGCGCGGCTGATCGGCATATCAACCCCGAGCGCGTTGGCGCGAGACACCACAGTGCGCGCCGAGTAAACGCCTTCCGCAACGTGGCCGAGTGACGTGATGATCTCTGGGAGTGAGCGCCCAGTGGCCAACTGAAGACCCACTTGTCGGTTGCGGGACAAGTCACCTGTCGCGGTTAAAACCAAATCGCCCAAACCCGACAAACCCATGAAGGTCTCTTGTCGGGCACCGAGTGCCACACCCAACCGCGCCATCTCAGCCAAACCACGGGTAATCAGCGCCGCACGGGCGTTGAGCCCCAACGCCAAGCCATCACACAAACCGGTCGCAATCGCCAGCACGTTTTTCACAGCGCCACCCACTTCGACCCCCACCCAGTCATCGCTGCCGTACAGCCGCAGGGCATCGGTATGGAAGGCATTCACCAACGTTTGCACCACCGTCGCATCAGGGCTTGCCGCGACCAACGCGGTCGGCAGCCCTTTCGCAACCTCTTGCGCAAAGCTGGGGCCGCTGAGCACCCCGGTGCGTAAATCAGGCGCCAACGTGCGCGCCAGTTCGTGCCCGAGCAAACCCGCAGACTCCGCTTGCACGGGCTTCTCGAAACCCTTACACAGCCAGGCAACAGGCGCTTGGGCTTTGGCATCCGAGAGACGCGCCAGCTGCTCACGCAAGCCCGCCATGGGCGTCGCGATCACAACCAACTGCGCATCGCTGCTGGCCCGAACCAAGTCACCCGTCTGAACGACCAGTGACTCGGGCAGTGGGACGCTCGGCAGGTATTTCTTGTTCACCTGGTCGCGGGCCATCGCCGATGCATGCACCGAATCACGCGCCAGCAAAGTTACCGTGTGGCGATGGCTGGCAGCAACGGCGAGTGCGGTTCCCCACGCACCGGCACCAACCACTAGGATTTTCATGGCGATGGCGTTGTTATAGCCAGCAATTACTGCTGCGGTGCAGCGGCTTGCTCGGCACGCTGCTTCTCGTACATTGCTTGAAAATTAATCTCTGACAGGTGCACCGGCGGGAAACCTGCACGGGTCACAAAGTCTGAAATGCTGCTGCGCAAGTACGGGTAAACAATTTGGGGACACGCCACGCCAATGATGGGATCGAGTTGTTCAGCATCGATGTTGCGAATCTCGAATATGGCCGCCTGTTTGCACTCGACCAAAAACATGACCTTGTCTTCCAGCTTTGTCGTGACGGTTGCGGTCACACTGATTTCGTAGATACCGTCCGCCAAATTCTCAGCACCCATCGCCAACTGAACGTCAATGTCGGGCTGGCCTTCTTGCAAAAAAATGTGGGGCGAATTGGGTTGCTCGAGCGACGCCTCTTTCAGGTAGACGCGCTGAATTTGAAAAACGGGGTTTTGATCTTCTGCCATGGTTGGTTCCAGTTAAATGTATTGGGGCGAACCCCGTGGTCTTTGAGTTGTCGGGATCAGGCGAGCAGCGGCACCAGGCCACCGCGGCGATCCAAGTCGTATAAGTCGTCACAGCCACCGATGTGCTGCTGATCGATAAAAATCTGAGGGACGGTGCGACGGCCAGAGGCGGCCATCATCACCGCACGTTGGTCCGGGTCGCTGTCGATCCGGATTTCCTCATAATCACTCACGCCGCGCTCCGCCAATAACGCCTTGGCACGGGTACAGAACGGACAATAAGCGGTGGTAAAAATTTTGACTTTTGCCATGACCGTGCTTACGCCTTATCCAGCGGCAGGTTCGCTGTCCGCCACGCGCTCAACCCGCCGGTCAATGAAAACACCTTCTCATATCCCAGCTTGCGGGCGGTTGCAACGGCACGCCCAGAGCGCGCACCTGTCGCACAAACCAAAAC